>ENA-UOVV01000285-UOVV01000285.1-compost-metagenome-genome-assembly--contig:-NODE-285-length-68609-cov-11.634055_pt1 | contig 68609 bp, 58 predicted proteins | sample MGYA00238155_ERZ761577 | MGnify/ENA primary metagenome ERZ761577 (study PRJEB28898, sample SAMN06268775) | compost metagenome | isolation source: Emeryville, CA | place: USA:Emeryville, CA | collected... | reverse complement strand
GTGACGTAGTGCTGAACCTTTTTTTGTGCATGAGGGTGCCGACTTGGGAAACGACCCTGTAAGTTCCAAACTAACCCCAACGCCATACGAATAAGGAAGTTAGACTCAGTACCGAAGCGTAAACGTTAAGGTTTTAACCCTTCTCGAGTATTCATTTTGGTGAACAAATGTTTCGCGGTTTACCTTAAAGAAATAAAAGTTCGTAAAACGTTATTTGCCCGTTTGGCGATGAATAGGTTCTGTAGGTAACTTATGGGTATAGACGTATCGTCATTTTGACGGGTGGTTTAGCTGCCGGTCAACTTCTATCGCAATCCAATATTGTCCGTGTTTGTTCAAGTGTACCCCATCGGGCGACACATATTCGAAATAGGGTTGGAGAGGGGTTTGAATGTCGATATAAGAAACGGCATTTGCCTTGGCTATTTCAGCAAATTCATCCCTGAGTATTTTTACCCGCTTAGAAGCTCCCCGATATTTCTCCAACAATTGCTCATCCCTGCCATAGGGGGGAGGTGAAACGATGAGTATAGACGGGGTTTGGGTCAATTGACCATAATATTCCTTTATAGTTTTGATCAATCGGTCAAGGTTTTTAGAGACCTCCGGGAGTTGGTCAGCAAATTCCGCCTTGCAGTCATTAGTTCCTAGCATGATGACGATTTGATCGATTTTTCCACTTGCTTTTTGAAGATACTGTTCAATATTTTTCAGGGTGTTTAACCGAGCCTGGCCTTGGTTGTCGAATCCAATGGTGTTTCCTGAAACAGAGGTATTGATGATCTGGTCATACGGTCGCAGCGACTGGAGTTGATCTACCCATCCATCTAACATAGCTCCGTTCGAGTCGCCTATGGTGAGAATGCGTTTCGCCGGAATATGCTTTAATACATCTCCTTTGGGCATTTCGTGCCCTCCTTCGAAGACGGTGAGTCGGACCAGGTCTTTGTAATGATTTTTATAGATAATTTTTCGATTTAGGTACCGTCCTTGATCGGCTATTCCTGGAAGTGATCTTTCGCGGGTCATGATTTCGATCCAATCTTGCGGGACCATGGATCCTATCGCTCTCGGATTATAGTGGGAAACGATTTTATTGTACATGTTAAGGGTTTGGCTGACGGGGACCGACCCAGTGTACCCATCGTGTATTCCGCAGTATAAATGCAATGTACTGTGTTGCCGTGACGAAGGGATGTTCATGAAATAGGGCGATCGCTTGCGAGCCTCGTCTACGTCCAATTTATTTCGATCTCCACTGGTGGATATAGCGATATCATTGGCATATTTAAGTCCACGCCCTAAGGATTCATAATACCAATCGATCAGGTTATAGATACCTACATAGGCTGAAAAACTCCTGATTTTGTGTTTGGACTTCATGTAGGTCAAAACTGTCGCATGACCGCCTCCACTTACTCCGATTACATGGATATTTTCGGTATCTACATTTGCATTTTTTAGCGAATAGTCAATAGCATCATCGATGTCACTAACCACTTTATCGCTGCCCATAGCTTCCGGATTTTGATTAGGCCCTCTAAAATTAGGGTGGATATAATGAAAACCCCTATGAATGCAAAAATGGATCAGCGTATCTTTTTGTCGATAATCCCCACTCCATGTATGGAGACTAACGACGAGGGGGCGGGGAGAATGACCCGGTGCTTTGTAAAAAAATGCTTTTTGAACCTGCCCGTCTAACGACGAAACGATTTCGATAGGCTCGGCGGCAGCAGGCCAAGATTTGGATTCCGTGTCATCCCATACGGGATTCGGTTGCGCTACCGTGTAACTGGTAAATATGAAGGGTAGGAATAGTAGGAGTAAATAACGAAAATGCATGAATTAGTACGTTTTTCTGATTGAATTTTTTTAAGAACGAAGTCAATCATCTTCCCCGGAAAATGAATAGAAAACCATCCGGGAAGTCAAATCTATTTATAATTGATATATAATTTAAAGATATGTGTAGTTACTGCGATATTTTTTGTGGCTTTTGCCAGACATCTGTTAATTTCGCAGGTCTTTCAATCACAGTGAAAAGGAGGGGGAGTCCGATGGGAGTTTCCAGGGAAGTGTAGGAGGGATTGAATTTGTACAAAAAGTTGAAAAACCGGCGGTAAATTATGCACAAGCTCAATCTCAAAAAACCACTCGCATTTTTTGACCTTGAAACGACAGGGGTCAATATTGTTCGCGATCGGATTGTCGAGATATCGATTCTAAAGGCTACCGTCAATGGCAAACGTGAAATCAAGACCATGCGTATCAATCCGGAAATTCCCATTCCGATTGAGGCGAGTTTGATTCACGGCATTTACGACGAGGATGTAAAGGATTGTCCTACCTTCCGGGAAGTAGCAAAAAATATTGCCGCTTTTTTAGAGGGGTGTGATCTTGCCGGCTTTAACAGCAATCGATTTGATGTTCCTCTTTTGGTAGAGGAATTTCTGAGAGCGGGTGTCGATTTCGATACGAAGAACCGGAAGTTGGTCGATGTTCAGCGTATTTTCCACATGATGGAGCCCCGTAACTTGGCAGCAGCTTACCGCTTTTATTGTGGGAAAGAGCTCGAAAACGCCCATTCCGCAGAGGCGGATACATTGGCAACCTATGAAATTTTAAATGCACAGGTAGAGCGATATGCCGGGGTAAAGATCAAAGATGAAAACGGGAAATGGATTGAACCGGTTGTCAATGATGTGAATAAACTCCATGCATTAACAGCTACCCGAATGGTAGATTTCGCAGGTAGGATGGTGTATGACGGGAAAGAAGGAATCATTTTCAATTTCGGAAAGCATTCGGGAAAAAGAGTGGTGGACGTATTGAAAAAGGAGCCTTCCTATTTTGAGTGGATCATGAATAGTGAGTTTCCCTTAGACACCAAACGCAAACTCACAGAGATAAGATTGCAAAGCCTGAAAGAACAACTTTAATAATATTGGCGTAAGCTGTAATTATATCTAAATTTGCCGGCGTATAATTCAGCGCTAACGTTGAAAACCAGTAAAAGTAAAATTTGGAATTACTATGTTTCCATTTTCAGAAGCACCCCCCGAAATTCCGGCGGTGATAAAGTTGGTGCCCTTGCACTATTATCTTTTTTTAAGTACCGCTTTGTTTGTTATCGGTATCGTTGGGGTGCTGTCACGTAGAAATGCAATCGTGATATTCATGTCGGTTGAGTTAATGCTTAATGCGGTTAACTTATTGCTGATTGCCTTCTCCTCTTATCGATCTGATCCTAATGCACAAGTTTTTGTATTTTTTGTGATGGCCGTTGCTGCAGCTGAGGTGGCTGTAGGTTTGGCTATCATCGTAATGATCTATCGAAATACCCGTAATACGGATGTCGGGTTCCTGAAAAAGCTTAAATGGTAAATTGATATTATGCCAGCGTCTATACTCTTATTGATTCCACTATTGCCGTTTATCGGTTTTCTGATCAACGGCATCGGATTCAAACGAATCCCTAAAAACCTGGCTGGTTTGCTCTCTGTAGCAGCTGCACTAGGTAGTTTTATTCTCTCGGTTTATATATTCAATCTTTTTCAAGACGGTAACGGCGAGGCCGTCATTGCTCACTATTTTGATTGGATTTCGGTAGGTGCACTTGCCATTTCGTTTTCCTTCCAGATCGACCAGCTGACCCTGTTAATGTTGCTTATTATTACTGGAGTCGGATCGTTGATACACATTTACTCCCTGGGGTATATGAGTCATGATGAGGGTTTTGGTAAGTTTTTTGCTTATCTCAACCTGTTTTTATTTTTCATGTTACTCCTGGTAATGGGTTCCAACTATGTGATGATGTTCATCGGATGGGAGGGCGTTGGGCTTTGTTCATACCTGCTCATCGGGTTTTGGAATAAGAATACGAGTTATAATAATGCTGCTCGTAAGGCCTTTATTATGAACCGGGTAGGGGATTTAGGCTTCTTGCTTGGGATTTTTGCAATTATTGCAGCATTTGGTTCGGTGGAGTTCAACGAGGTATTCAGAGGGGCTACCGCTTATGCGATTGGGGATCCGGTCATTGTGACCATTACCCTATTACTTTTCGTGGGAGCCATGGGTAAGTCGGCTCAAATTCCACTTTATACCTGGTTGCCTGATGCAATGGCGGGTCCTACTCCTGTGTCAGCACTTATTCACGCTGCTACGATGGTGACCGCAGGTATTTATATGGTAGTCCGCTCGAATATTCTCTACTCTTTAGCTCCTTTCAGTTTGGAAGTTGTTGCTATCGTGGGGGCAGCCACCGCTCTTTTAGGTGCTTCTATCGGGTTATTACAAAATGATATAAAAAAGGTCCTGGCTTACTCCACCGTTAGTCAGTTGGGTTATATGTTTATCGCTTTGGGGGTTGCGGCTTATACCGCTTCCATGTTCCATGTGATCACGCATGCATTTTTTAAGGCTCTTCTATTCCTTGGCGCAGGTAGTGTGATTCATGCCATGTCCGATGAGCAAGATATTCGTAAAATGGGTGGATTGCGTAAACAACTACCCGTCACCTTTATCACCTTCTTCATAGCTACCTGGGCTATTTCAGGGTTACCTCCCTTCTCAGGTTTCTTTTCCAAAGACGAGATCCTCGCCCATGCATTTGCCCACAATAAGTTGCTGTGGGGGCTTGGTATTTTAGGTTCGTTGATGACTTCCTTTTATATGTTCCGTTTGCTATTCCTGACTTTTTTCGGAGAGTTCCGGGGTACGCAGCATCAGCGCGAGCATTTGCACGAGTCGCCTGGGGTCATGACAGTACCCTTGATCATTCTGGCGGTGCTCTCGGCTTTAGGAGGCTTTATCGGAGTGCCGGAAGTATTAAACGGGAGTCACCAACTGGCTGCTTTTATGAGCCCATTATTTGAAGGAGCAAAAGCAGTTAATCCGGCCGTATTTGAAGGATTGGGGCTAAGTCATGCCACCGAATATACGTTAATGGCTGTGTCGGTAATAGGTGCTTTGATCGCTGGAGCGGTTGCCTATGTAATCTATGTTAAACAACAAAGCGTTCCCGCTCCAGATTCAGTTGAAAGGACGGGATTGCAAAAAGTTGTATATAATAAATATTATGTAGATGAATTGTATGACACCCTATTTGTGAAGCCAGTAAGGGTTCTTTCCGATGTGTTGTGGAGCTTTGGTGAGTTCATCATCGATTTGTTTGTAGATGGTTTCGGAGCGATCGTAACGTCCTTGTCCAACAAGTTCAGAAAACTTCAAACAGGGTTCACCAGCTTGTATATTTTCGCAATGGTAATGGGCATTGTGATCATCTTATTCTGGAATCTGGTTGTAAAATATAATTCGTTCATCAAAGATTTATTGTAAGTCGGGGTTGCTCCGCAGCAATTAGGTGCTATAGACAGATATATATGTTAACGTTAATTTTGATATTGATCCCACTTGCAGCTGCCCTCATTACTTTATTGGGCAAAGGGAGTGGAGCTAAATTGGTGGCATTAGGAGGGTCTATTGCGGCACTCGTTGTCACTTTATTTATCTGGCAAAAGTTTGATCCCACGGGAGGAACCCAGTTTGCTTTTCGTTACCCTTGGTTGGAGTCTCTTGGAATTTCATTTTCTGGGGGCATCGACGGGATTAGCCTGCTGTTGGTCTTTCTTACCACGTTTTTGACCCCCTTTATTATTCTCTCCGGATTTGGTCAGCAGTACAAAAACGAATCAACCTTTTATGCCTTAATTCTTTTTATGGAATCGGCGCTCATTGGCGTTTTTGTAGCGACGGATGCATTTCTCTTTTACTTATTCTTTGAAGCAGCCTTAATACCGGTTTATTTCTTGTCGGCTGTTTGGGGCGGCCCTAATCGGAGACCGGTTACGTTTAAATTCTTTGTTTATACGATGTTCGGTAGCTTCTTCATGTTGGTAGCTTTGATCTATCTTTATTTTCAAACACCCGGTTACCATTCTTCCGACATCAACGCTTTTTATAATTTGGGTCTATCCACAGGAGCGCAGTCCCTGGTTTTCCTTGCGTTTTTTCTCGCTTTTGGTATCAAGATGCCCATCTTTCCCCTTCATACCTGGCAGCCCGATACCTATGTCGAGTCGCCCACTCCCGCTACCATGTTATTGTCGGGAATTATGTTGAAGATGGGGGTGTACGGCATGGTTCGTTTCTTATTGCCTATAACGCCTCTTGGGTTGGAAAAATGGGGCCACCTCGCCATTATTTTGGCGGTGATCGGGATCGTATACGGTTCTGTGATTGCTATTCAACAACGGGATATGAAACGCTTGATAGCCTACTCTTCACTAGCTCACGTGTGTCTAATGGGAGCCGGTATTTTTTCAGCTAATACCCAAGGACTTCAGGGAGCAATGATCCAGTCTTTATCGCATGGCATCAACGTTGTTGGTCTGTTTTTTATCATCGAAATCATCCAGTCGAGAACCCAAAGCCGTTTTTTAAGCGAGCTAGGCGGGATAACCCAGAAAGCACCCCAACTCTCCACTCTGTTTATGATTATTTTATTAGGAAGCGTGGCGTTGCCTTTGACAAATGGATTTGTAGGTGAATTTTTGCTTTTGGCCGGGGTTTTCCAGTACAATAATTGGTTGGGGGCTGTGGCAGGTCTGACCATTATTTTAGCGGCGGTTTACATGCTGCGGTTGTATCAGAAAGCGATATTTGGGCAACAAAGCGAGCTTACCACCCATTTTTCTGACCTGAATGCTACCGAGAGGATGGTGTTAGTGCCATTGGCATTGATGGTCATTTGGATTGGTGTTTATCCGAATATGTTTTTGAAAATAACAGAGCCGGCCGTTACACATATTTTGCAAGTCGTATCGGCACCCTGATTAATGTAGAAAAGCCGGGAATTTACCCGAAGATTATTTAACGATATTAGTAGTAGACAGGTTTCTGTCAGCAGCAAAGGAAAAATATGTATCCAATTATTTTATTGTCCGTTTTCGGTATAGCCACTTTGTTCATTGGGTTATCCAAGTCAAGGAATCTGCTGTTGCCGTCGGCTTTGTTGTTTATAATTTTGGCTTTCTTGAGCAGTGTTGTCGATTGGGGTGGGGGTCAAGCCCTCTACTTTTTCGAGATGCTCCGGGTCAATAATAACATCATTGCTTTCGGTTTTATCGTCCTACTTTCGGCCTTTATGGTGGTAGCTATGACGGGTGGTTTCCTTGATGATGAAGAAGCGCAACCTGCCGAATATTTTGCGTTGATGTTGTTTTCGTTGGTAGGAGCCTTAGTCATGATTGGCTTTGAGAACATGATCATGTTTTTTCTCGGGCTCGAAATACTATCAATCGCGATGTATGTGCTTGCGGGTAGCGAGAAACGGAACCTGAGATCCAACGAAGCCTCGCTAAAATATTTCCTCATGGGTGCCTTTGCATCCGGTATATTGTTATTTGGTATTGGATTATTGTACGCTGCAACCGGTTCGTTCGATCTTCAAGGATACAAGGCTTACTCCCTACTTAATCCCGGCCAAAACCCGATGTTTCATGCGGGGTTGATTCTTTTATTAGTAGGGATGCTTTTCAAGATTTCGGCAGCTCCGTTCCATTTCTGGACGCCCGATGTATACGATGGTTCGCCTACTATTTTTACCACTTTTATGGCTACCGTTGTGAAAACAGCGGGTGTGGCAGCTATTTACAGGGTGTTGGCGGAGTCATTTGCTCCTATCCATTCCCAATGGTGGATCATCTTAGCGACCATTACTATTTTAACTTTATTAATCGGTAATATTTCAGCCGTATACCAAAGCAGCTTCAAGCGAATGCTGGCCTATTCGGCTATCTCGCATGCAGGTTACTTGCTCATTGCTTTAACAGCACTTACCGAAAAGTCTGTTACAGCAATTATTTTCTACTCACTGGCCTATTCTCTTGCTACGATATCAGCTTTTGGGGTTTTGATTTTGGTTTCCAGAGTTCACCCCTTGACCGAAGATGGTCAGCCCAATGAATCTTTTGAGATTTTTAATGGCCTTGCCGCCAAGAATCCGGCACTAGCCTTTGTATTAACCGTATCCATGCTATCGCTTGCAGGCATTCCGTTAACGGCTGGTTTCTGGGGTAAATTTCTGGTCTTAAGTACTGCGGCAGAACGTGGTCTATACGGGTTGTTGGTGTTTGCGATGCTGATGGCAGTGATCGGTCTCTTTTACTATCTGAAAGTCGTCATAGCGGTTTATACAAAGGAAGGGGAAACTGGCCGTATTCGTGTCGCGCCATTCTTTAAAATAGTCCTAATCGCAGCAGCGGTTGCCACTATTTTATTTGGCCTCGTTCCGGGTTTGGTAGAAAGTGTCCTTTAATCGAACACTTATACCAGCTCGATTGTTTTTACACCTTCTCTGTATTCTCTATCATTTTTGGTACATTTGTAGGAACACAGTGTTCCTGTAAGGATCTGAGAAGTGCCTCATACGTTATTTATATTTGCCATAGCGGTACCCGCATTTGTCATCATCGGGGTTTATCTGGAAAGGAAGGTTTCTGCCTTTATCCAGGACCGTATGGGTCCTATGGAGGTCGGTAAATGGGGCCTTCTCCAGCTAATAGCCGACCTGATTAAATTACTATTCAAGGAAGATATAGTGCCGAAGGCAGCCGACCGAAAGCTGTTTCTCCTTGCGCCTTTCGTGATTTTCTGTGCCGTTTTTGCAGGGTATGCCGTATTGCCTGTCGCTCCCGACCTACAAGGTTCCGCCGCTACTATAGGTGTCTTTTTTCTACTCACCATCGTCGCGGTTGATGTATTGGGAATCCTAATGGCCGGATGGGGGTCAAATAATAAATATTCACTGATCGGTGCGGTGCGAGCAATTTCCCAAATGATATCGTATGAGATCCCGTTAACTCTTTCCGTTTTATGCGTTGTCATGTTCTGTCAAACGTTGGATTTACAGGAGATAAGTTTTCTACAAGGAATCTATAGTGGGGAATCAAATTACCTTTTTGGGATTCGCAGCACAGGGGTTGACATCACCGATATCGGTGGGTTTTTAACCTGGAATATTTTTAGAAATCCCTTTCTGTTTTTTGCGTATATTGTATTTTTTATAGCCTCATTAGCCGAGTGTAATCGAGCACCATTTGACATACCGGAGGGGGAGTCTGAATTAGTGGGAGGATTTCATACAGAGTATTCGGGAATGCGTTACGCTGTTTTGATGTTATCTGAATATGGTATGATGTTGTTGGTCTCGCTTTTAGGGGCCATCCTATTTTTGGGAAGCTGGAATACGCCTTTTCCCAATATAGGGACGGTGCGATTAGCAGACTGGACGAGTGGCGTGCCTGGCACCTGGATGGGCTATATTACCGGAATATTCTGGCTTTTTTCGAAGGCTATCCTAGCCGTTTTAGTCCAGATGTGGGCAAGATGGACCCTCCCCCGACTTCGTGTCGATCAACTCGTGTACCTAGGCTGGAAAGTACTGACCCCTTTAGGGCTAGTTCTATTTTTTATTACAGGAATCTGGAGGTTGATAGGTGTATAACCCCCAGCATTTTTTTATTTTCCTTTTATGAATTTAATCGATAAACCTAAGACAGGTGTTCTCATTGTAAACTTAGGCACACCCGAATCAACGAAAACCGGCGATGTTCGCCGGTACCTTCGTCAATTTTTGATGGATGGGAGGGTAATGGATATGCCGTTAATTCCGCGATGGATGTTGGTCAACTTGATCATCGCTCCTTTTCGAGCCCCCAAGTCGGGGAAAATTTATAAAACCATATGGCTCCCGGAAGGGTCCCCCTTAAAGGTTTATGGATATTCCGTTGAGAAGAAACTGCAAGCAGCTTTAGGCGATCGTTATGTGGTCAAATTAGCTATGCGCTACCAGACGCCCTCCATCGAAAATACATTGAAAGAATTTGAACAAATAGAGGATTTGTCGCAACTTATCGTCGTACCCTTCTTTCCCCAATATGCCTCTGCCACTACAGGTTCGGTACATGAAGAAGTAATGCGGGTACTACGGAAATGGCAAATTATTCCTCCGGTCAGTTTCATCAATAGCTATTACGATCATCCGGGTTTGATCGAAGGTTTTGCTCAGTCGGCAGAAAAGCAATTGGCATCTACAAAATACGATCACTACGTATTTAGTTACCACGGCTTACCGGAACGCCAGCTTGTCAAAGCCTATCCCAGTGGGCACGATTGTGATAAATCGGGATGTATGCAAGGTGTTAACGCATCCAATCGGTTTTGTTATAAAGCTCACTGTTATGCTACTACAGCCGCATTGATTAAGAGAATGGGGTTAGACCCAGCTCAAACAACCACCTGTTTTCAGTCGAGACTATTAAAAGATCCATGGGTACAACCTTATACCGAGGACGTGGTTAAAGATTTGGCACAAAAAGGAGTTAAAAAGGTGTTAGCCTTTTCACCAGCCTTCGTAGCGGACTGTATCGAAACGATTGACGAGGTGGGTGTCGAATATCGTGACCTTTTTATAGAACATGGTGGAGAACAGTGGGACATGGTGGAAAGTTTAAATGAAAGTCAAATTTGGATCGACACACTGGTTGATTTAGTAGAAAAACATAAGATAGAGTAGCAATGAATGTAGCAATAATATCGACTTCCCCGCGAAAAGGGAGCAATTCCCTGAAAGTGGCAAAGTATATCAAAAGCCTTCTAGAGAAAAAGGAAGGTTTACACATCACTATTTCCGATTTTGAAAATGCCGACATTCCTCTCATTGGAAGAGGATCCATCGAATTGGAAAATCTCACTCCGTTTCAAGATAATCTGATTCAGCAGTGGAAAGAAGCCGATCTCGTAATATTTACTGTTCCTGAATACAATTGGTTTACAGGAGGGGAATTATTCAATGCCTTCCATCAGTTGGGGAACCGAAATCTAAAATACCTTTTTGATCAAAAAACATTTGCTTTTGCCGGCGTTTCCAATGGACGGGGCGGACGGTTACCCGGGATTGAAATGACCACGCTTCTGAATAAACTGATCAGTGTATTAGGTGGATACTCCATCGTTTCGCCCCTTATTTTCGAATCGCAGGCTACCCAGAACCGGTTGGACGAAGATGGAATATCCAAAGGCGATGCGATCTATGAAAAGGCAGCTGAAGAGTTTGTGACGTATGGATTGGCAATGGCGTCACGCTGGAAAAGAGGAGCTTGACATAGAATCCTAAGGATTCCATGGATCTCCTTAGGTTAAATATCTTGCCAAAAAGAACACTTCCCTAAACAAAGGTGCCCAATATGTTTATGCGATACCCCTATTTTGTTCTTCTTTTCGTTTTAGCAGGATGTGGCACATCAAACGATAAGACTTTTCCAAAGCGAGATCATTTGACCGAATCCGTTTATGCTTCGGGTATAGTCAAAGCGGTGGATCAGTATGAAGCATACGCCAATACCAACGGAATTATTGATGAAATATGGGTACACGAAGGTGACTCGGTATCAGTGGGTACACCTTTGTTATCCATCCTCAATGAATCGGCTCGTATAGGGCGAGAGACGGCCGAACTGGCACGATCTTACGCCGATCGAAGCCTACATCAAACCCGATTAAAAAGTCTGGAAGCAACGATCAATTCCGCTCGAAGTAAATGGCAAAATGACTCGGTAATGTACGAACGCCAAAAAAGACTTTATGAGCAAAAAGTTGGTACATTGATGGATCTCGAGCAACGGAAATTAGCCTTTGAAAATTCGCGAACCAATCTGATTTCTGCCCGGCTACAATATGAAGATCTGAAGCGAGAAATTGAATTCAACGAAAAAAATGCAGGTAAAAATTTAGCACTTTCTCGAGCTCTAGAAAAAGACCTGATATTGCGTAGCAAGGTGAATGGTCGTGTATACTCGCTTTTGAAGGAGAAAGGGGAAATCGTTAATACTCAGACTCCTTTGGCCGTATTAGGTAGTGCCTCAGACTTTTTATTGGAGTTGAGTATCGACGAATATGATATCGCCAAGGTCTCTACGGGCCAAAAAGTGCTGATTTACATGGATAGTTATAAGGAAGAAGTGTTCGAGGCAACGGTGTCACGCCTATATCCCATTATGGACAACCGTAGCAAAACTTTTACTGTCGAAGCTAAGTTTACCTCTCCGCCCCCCGTGTTGTATCCGAATTTAACATTGGAAGCCAATATATTAATTCAAACCCGGGAGAATGTGCTGACCCTACCCAGGGAATACATTTATGATGATCGGTTTGTAATTACCGTCACAGGTGATACGCTTCCCGTTGTGCTAGGTCTGAAAGATTATATCAGGGCGGAGATCGTGTCGGGTGTGGATGAATCGACTGAAGTTATTAAGCCTGGATTATGAAACTCGGCCTTATCCCATCCATTGCCTTGTCATTGATGGTCGCCCGCTTTCGCCAAACCATCGTAGCAACGATCGGGGTCGTCTTCAGTATTTCGATGTTCATTACCCTATTGGGGTTTATGAACGGGCTCAATATTTTATTAGATGGACTCATCCTCAATCGGACCCCTCATATTCGCCTTTATAATGATATTAAACCTAATCCTAGTCAACCGATTAATAGATCCCAAGAATTTCAGAACTACTACAATATCATAAGGTCGGTCAAACCTAATGCTAGCCGCGAGAATATTTACAACAGTGGAGCAATTCAAGAAGCGCTTAGGAATGACTCCCGGGTATTTGGGATCGCCCCGAAAATAGCAACCAATGTGTTTTTTAACGTGGGCTCAACGGATATACTGGGTGTTGTAAATGGGGTAGATGTTTTTGAAGAAAATCGACTCTTTAAATTTTCCGAGTATGTTCCAAAAGGAAACTACCTAGACTTACAAAATGTTCCGAATAGCATCATCTTAGGTAAAGGAGCAGCCGATCGCATGTTGGCTGAAATCGGCGATGTCATTCAGGTGACGACTTCACAAGGAAATAGGATCCAATTGAAAGTTGTTGGTTATTTTCAATCAGGTCTTAAGGATATCGATAACGTTCAGTGTTATGCTTCCCTACTCACGGTGCAAAAAATGATCGGTCAAACGAATACGTATATCACCGATATTCAAGTGAAGTTGTATGATGTTGATCAGGCACCTGCGATCGCCAAAGAGTTTAGAAAAAAATTTGGAATTGACGCCGATGATATCCAGACGGTGAACGCACACTATGAAACGGGGTCAGGAATTAGATCCATAATAAGTTATGCAGTAGGGATTACCCTTTTAATCGTATCCGGATTTGGAATCTACAATATCCTGAATATGATGATCTATGAAAAGATGGATACCATAGCTATTTTAAAAGCTACTGGGTTTTCGAGCGGTGATGTAAACCGAATTTTCATCACCATAGCTGTTTCGATAGGGATCGTAGGCGGTCTGGGAGGGATGGTCTTGGGCTATCTGGCCTGTGTAGGGATTGACCATCTGCCTTTTTCAACGGACGCCGTACCGGGGGTAACCACTTTTCCTATTGACTACCACATTAAGTATTATATTATTGCCGCATTATTCAGTTTGGTTACAACTTATTTTGCCGGCTTTTTCCCCGCTAGAAAGGCCAGTAAAGTGGACCCGGTCGAAATTATAAGAGGAAAATAATGTCAGATCAAACGATCGTCCTCGAGACGAAAGATATCGTCAAGTATTTCTACAGCCCCGAAAAAACGAAGGTGTTAAAAGGGGTGTCGTTAACCATTGGAAAAGGAGAATTTGTTTCGATTGTTGGGAAATCGGGTTGTGGGAAATCGACATTACTGTACGTTTTATCCACCATGGATACGGAGTATGAAGGGAAGCTATGGATCGAAAATGAATTGATTACCGGACGGGGTTCTGATTATCTTTCCCGCGTAAGAAATAAAAAGATCGGATTTGTTTTTCAATTCCACTACCTGCTGAACGAGTTTTCGGTCCTCGATAATGTCATGCTACCAGCCCTAAAACTAGGTGAGCTGAGCCGAGATGAAATCGAACACAAAGCTTTACAAAAGCTGAAAATATTCGACATGGAGGAACACGCGCTTAAAAAGGCAAACCAACTATCGGGTGGTCAAAAGCAGCGTGTAGCAATTTGCCGGGCGCTGATTAACGACCCCATCATTATTATGGGTGACGAACCAACCGGTAATCTGGACAGGAAAAATACGGATATTGTATTTAACATGTTTCAAGAGCTATCTCAGGAATTCCAGCAAACCATGTTGATTGTCACCCATGATACCGAATTTGCCCAAGCCACGGACCGAACTATCGAAATGGGAGATGGCCTAATTATCAATCATGGGAACCGTCTGTCGTAAAACCGAGTTTCGCTAACCCGCGTTGAATATCAGGGTCTTTCATGAAGAGGTTCCAGAGTAATCCAGTACGATAGTTTTCGATCATGACAATGATGGGGCCTTGATCGATGGCCAGATGAGAGCTCGCATACCAGTCTTGCGTAGGATTGAAAGCATCAACAAAACCGTACTCACTCCACAACTTGTCTCCTAAATCATAATAAAAATGCTTTAATGCTTTCATCGATTGTTCAGGAGTGTAAGGAAAAGAAGCCAAAGCAGCGGTAGGCGTAATGGTTCCCCAATCGTTTTCGGGAGAATGGGCGTTGTACCCGTTATAGGTATCACTGGCTGAAAGTCCCCAACTGTTTTCACCGTAACCCTTGAAATTCTTAGGATTGTCTACGCAATAACGGTAATGGATCATGGCATGATTTACGTTTTGTTCCCAGTAGTCTGCATACCGGTCTTTTAATCCTTTGGGATTTAAACCCAGGAAAGAATAATGGGCAAAGAACAAAGGCCCACCGTAGTCAAAACCTAGGGGGAGCTTGATACCATAAAATTCCTTACCGTTTTTAAAATGGCTGTTTTGTGCCCAACATTTATGATAAATTTCAGGTCGGATCGGATAACGGGGCGATGCTGCCGACAACACATAGGTGATCAAAGCTTCATTATACCCACGTAGTTCAAAGTCCATCGCCCAGCCGTGGTTCGGGCTCCAGTGCCAAAAAAGGGCATTGCCGTTGTCTTTTTGATGCCAATTCCATTCGACCTCATTCCATAGGGAGGTAATTCGATTTCGCAATTCTCTTTCCTCCGGGGTGTCCCGATCGAAATACTGGCGCACCGTGAGCAACCCTTGGAATAGAAAGGAGGTTTCTACCAAATCGCCACCGTCGTCTTTACGGCTGAAGGGTATGGTTTTTCCCGTTTCCCCATCCAGCCAGTGCGCAAACACACCGTGATAATGGTCGGCCTTGGCGAGGAATTTCACCATGGTCAGCAATCGGTTGACCACGGAGTCGCGAGGAACCCAGCCCCGTTCAGCGGCTACGATCATCGCCATGACGCCAAAGCCCGTCCCACCCGTTGTCACGACCTCGTTACCGTAATCAAATGCAACATTACTTCTTTCACGAGCCATAAAGCTGGTAGGATGAGCAAAATCCCAGAAATATCGAAAAGTTTGTCGCTGAACCAATTCGAGGAGCTCTTCGTCACTTAAATTTTTTGGCCTTTGGGTAGGGTCAAATTGCGACGGTTGCTCCGGATTTTTCTTTCCCCGTTGGGCACTAACCGGTGCGTATAAAAACAAGACAGCCAACAAGGAAAGTATCGCAAGTTGCTTTATTCTAAACATGGACAAATCAAATTATGCGGAAAAATCCCTTCCGCAGTGTTGTTGATCAAGTTTAATGGATCCGATGTGCCGTTTCCTTCCCCTAATCAGAAATGGTTGATTGGGGAAGGAAAAAGCGGTCCGATCAGGATTGTGTGTTGTATAGTTGTTCAATTTCTGAAGCCGATAAGGCGGTGGTGTATATTCGCAATTGATCCAGCAGACCTGTGTAATTCAACATCCATGGTTCTGCCGGTGCACGAATACCGATGTGCTGTTGAAATCCGCCAATCACGAATTTTGAAACATTTTGAAACTGAAGCGGTCCGAGAGGAGCACCGTCCTTTTGACGATGAGTCACCGATTCAGCTAACGGTAATTTTTGGCCATCGAGGTAGGCCGAAAATTCGGAACTGTTCCCATCGTAGGTGAAGGCGACATGTTTCCACTGTCCGTAAGCATTAGGCCAACGATTTAATCCATTGGGGTTGTTATGTTGACTAAACTCCACCCATTGACCTGCAAAATGGAATTTCGGTAACATGGTGGAATCGTTCGGATCGTCGTTTCCCTCGATCATAAAGAATAGATTTCCCCAGAAATCTTCCGTATTAGGAAGCATAAAAAGGCATTGTGCGCCGCCACTGTGTTTTTCAGTGTTAAACCAAAAAGAGATAGTGAAGCTTTCCATCGTAGCAAGTTTCCCGGCAGAAGCGTATTCGACATAACTGTTTGTCGACCCCTTGTACGCTTGACCTTTCACACCGGGTGCAAAAGTTACTCCGTTGGCAATGCCTCTCGCTCCTAGTACGCTATCGGTTACTGAGTTTTCAAACGCCCAAAAACGTTGAAGTGGGCCTGAAAATGCTGGATCATCGTCGGAGATGATGATCATCTCCGGCTCTTCAAATTTCTGGCAGGAACTGAAAAATATAAACAGACCTAATACGGGGAATATGGTTTTCAAAATCTTTTTCATACAAACAGATTTTCAAATGATAGATACGATTGTCTTGGAAATGAATCAGTTGTAGTCAGGATTTTGTACCAACACGCCCCCCGACTTGTCTATCTCCGGTTGTGGAATAGGCAGGTAACGGTGTCGGTCTTGATAACCCGTTTTGCCGGCAGCGTGCATGACTTCCTTTACAATGCCCCATCTAACCAAATCGAAAAAACGTTCATTTTCCATGCCGAGCTCAACACGGCGTTCATGACGTATCGCATTTCTTAATTCTACCTGATTCGTGGTTGTTACGGCGGGTAAAATGGTTGAATTCCCCCCTCTCGCTCTGGCTCTTACCTGCTCAAGATAGTTCAAAGCATCGGACGTGTTTCCCATTTCATTTGCGGCCTCTGCAGCCAGTAATAAGATATCAGCGTAGCGTATCACCCGGAGGTTCATCCACTGTCCGAAACGACTTCCAGTAGACTGACGCATGGCCGGATTGGTGTATACTTTTTTATTCCAATACGGACGTGGGATACTGACGGTGGCTGGAGGAACATTTTCGTTATAGGGGGTATTAACCCTGCCCGAATACAAAAGCGTAGCGTCTTTTCGGGGATCCCCTTCCTCAAAGGCGTCAGCTAAGGATTGCGTAGGCGTGTTCCAACCCCAGCCAAGATCCCAGGAGCCTGCACCGCGTACACCCTGAACCTGAGCATATTGAATACCCAGACCTGTTTGGGTTAAACTATAATAAGCCTGGATTTCGAAGATAGATTCTTCATTGTTTTCTCCAGTTTCCCGGAAAATCCCTTCGTAACTGGGAGCCAGTGCGTATTGACCAGAATTAATTACCTGTTGAGCTGTGCTAAAGGCTTCTGCCCAGCGTTGACGCCACATCAATGTTTTGGTTGCCAACGACAGGGCTGCGCCCCTGGTCAAACGGCCTTTAAACCGCTCTTCCCACGAGAAGGGTAAGCGTTCAGAAGCTTCCTGTAAATCCGCGTCGATCAAGGAGAAAATCTCTTCTTCCGTCGACTTAGGAACATTAGCTTGAGCGGCATCCGTTACTTTAAAGTCAATTTTAGGGACCTGCCCAAATGCTCTTACAAGATTGAAATAAGCATAAGCACGCATGAATTTTGCTTCAGCCCGATTGATTAAGGTGGCTTCGTCGGTGGCTTGTACCGAGTCGATATCAGCGATCACCGCATTGGCAGCAATGATGAGGGCATAATGACCCGACCAGTAACCGTTAAGCAACCACTCATCCTTTGTATATTCGAAATTATCGTAGAAGTTCTCTTGTGCAACACCATCGGTTGTCGAACTCCCTTTATCGGCGTCGTCAGAGCGGAAATTATGGATAGCAATATAAGGCATAGCCGATACTTCAAAGGCTCTCATTTTTGCATATACACCGAATATCTGGCTCTCGAAAGAGCCTGCTGGTATGTCTTCCTCAGTATAGCGACCCAGCGGTTTTAGATCGAGATAGTCGCTGCAAGCACTCAGGAGCAAGCCGATAGCAACTATGGTTGGAAACAAATATCCCTTTATCGTTTTCATAGGATTAAACCTGTTTTAGATTTCTAGAAATTGAAATTAAGTCCGAAAGTAAATATCCTGGGAAGAGGATAAGTGCCGTTGTCGACACCGAAGGCAGTGGATGAACCCCCAATTTCCGGCGTAAACCCGGATGCGTAGGTGAATGTTTTTAGGTTCTGCACATTCAGATACAGTCGTAGACTTTTCAATTTGATTTTTTCCAGTAGGTCGTTACTGAAATTGTAGCCGATTTGAATATTTCTAATCCGGAAAAAGCTACCGTCTTCAATCCAGTAGGAAGAGTTTTGGTAATTATTCGATCGGCCGGTATGGAGTATGGGCTCCCAATTTGATGTACCTACCCCGTGCCAACGATTCATGCGGCTGGTTAAGTAATTAAATTGGGCAAAGGTGCTTTTATTCCATTGCCGAAATATTTCGTTTCCGTAAACTCCCATTCCATCCACACTTAAATCAAAACCCTTGTAACTCACATTGGCTGAAATGCCATAACTAAAGTCGGGCGTTGGATTACCGATCATCGTGCGATCGGCTTCGGTGATGAATCCATCGCCATCAATATCCGCATATTTGAGGTCTCCTGGATAAACTTCACCTATTGAACTAGCAGGAGATACAATAAACTCAGCTTCAGTTTGATAGACTCCGATCGCCTTATATCCCCAGAAATAACCGATGGGATACCCTTCCGTGGTTCGAGAGGCTCCGTTTATGATTTGATAGCCGGTGGTCGATAGTTTCCTGACCTTATTGTTAAAGGTCGTAAAGTTTCCTGAAATCCCATAACTCAACCCATTGGGAAGGGATTCGTTCCATGCCGCAGAAAGCTCAATACCTTTATTGGCCACTTCTCCAAGATTACTCAGCCCCGGTGTAGTTCCGGCGATTCCGGGTACGATTACCAAGATATCTTTGGTGAGCTTATCGTAGTAATTGAATTCAAAAGTGAGGCGGTTTTTAAATGTATTCAATTCAATACCAACCTCTTTTGCGTGTACGGTTTCCCAATGAAGGTTGGGGTCGGCAATGTATTCGTTTTGTAGAGCTGCAACAATATTATCGCCAAATACGCCAGAGTTAGCAGCGGTAAGGGTGGGGTAGGCAGGGTAACGATAACGATCATCAATATTTTGATTTCCTAATACCCCCCAGGAAGCTTTTAATTTTAGATAGTCAATAAAGCTTTGATTTTTAAAGAAGCTTTCTTCACTGATCACCCAGCCCAGACCAACCGCTCCGAAATTTTGCCACCTTCCCGCTCCCAAGAATGCTGAACTTCCATCGCGTCGAAACGAGGCGTTGACCAAATAACGACCCTCATAATTGTAGAGACCGCGTGCCAGGTAACTTAATGTGGCGTTTTCCCAGGCCGAGCCACTACCCAACCTGGTGGAGGGATCTCCCACGTTATCTACATACCAAAATCTGGGATTGTTGGGAATAGGGAAGCTACTTCCCTGGTTAATGGATGCAGTCGTACCTTCATAACCCGTGTAGTAACTGGTGAAACCACCCATTAAAGTCAGATTATGCTTGTCGAATGACTTATTATACGTCAATAAATAATCTTGCTGCAGTTTAGGATAAATATTTTGAGTTTGGGAAACGGAGGTTCGTTCTCTTAAAGTTTGGACCTTGTCCTCTCCGTCAATTTCAGGGTTATAAACTGCTAGTAACGGTTGGTAAGAGCGAGAGGTATTGACTCCATAATCGGCGTAAAGTTGGGCCCGGAACGTCAGATCATTGAAGAGTTTCAGTTCGCCAAAAATGCTTCCCACCGCTCGGTATTCTCGGCGGACGGCCGTGCCTTTTTCGAGTTCCACTGAAACGAGTGGATTGTAGACTTGCGCCCGTTGGAAATCGGGGAGGGTATGGTATAACCCGGTGGATTCATCTTTGATTGGTGCGATGGGTGCTGCTACGATGGCCGCACCTACCCCCTTTTCGACAGGTAACTCAGCTCGATAACCGTTTAAGGTGAAACCGAATTTGAGATTCTTATTCACCTGTAATTCATCATTGATGTTAAGCGTAAGTTTGTTGTATTTTTCATGTTTAATCAGTCCCTCTTCTGTGACGGTTCCTATTCCCATATAAAAACGGTTTTTCTCTGTTGCTCCAGTGATACTCACGTTATTGTAATTGAGAAAAGCCTTTTGGAAAATCTGGTCTTGCCAGTCGGTATCGGCGGTCCAATAGGTATAATCGAATGGTGCACTGTTTTGGTTGGCTAATTGCTCATCATACAATTCCTTGAACTGGGCTCCGTTGGTTAGTGCAATACGGTCTGAGACTTCCTTAAAACCGACGGTAGAATTAAAGTTCACCCGCAATTGGCCTGCTTTAGCCTGTTTCGTAGTTATGGCGATGGCACCATTCGCTCCTCTTACCCCGAAAATGGCCAGGGAAGAAGGGTCTTTCAAGATTTCTACCGATTCAATATCTGCGGGGTTTACGAAATTGATGTTATCGTTGATAATACCGTCGACGATATAGATCGGTTTTACGCCGTTAATCGTATTTGTACCTCGGATTCGAACATCGGGTTCAGCTCCAGGACGCCCCGAATTGACGACTGAGAGCCCGGCTACCCTTCCTTGCAGCGAATTGACCAGGTTGGGCGAAGGTTTATCCGCCAGATCACCCCCTTTGATCGTGACAATAGATCCTGTTAGGTCTCTTTTACTAGCAGTTCCATAGCCAATGACGACTACTTCACCCAGTGTGCGGGTATCTTCTTCCAGACTCACATTGATCGTCGTCTGGTTGCCCACCGTTATTTCCTGGCTAACCATCCCCACCATCGAGAAAATCAAGACCGATTCAGGGTTGGGGACTGTAATGGAATAATCTCCCATAATGTCCGTAGCAGTACCTACGGTGCTGCCCTTGAGCATGACATTCACTCCGGGCAGTTCGGAGCCGTCAGCCTGTGCAGTGACCTTTCCTGACACCCGGATCTCCTGCGCCCATGCTACATTGAAAGCAAGAGCCAGTAGAATAATTAAGCTATATAATGGTTTCATACGATAGGGTGTTATATGAACGAATTTGGAATTTGTTGATAATTAGTTGTACCCTAAAATTACCCGTAAGTTCACCCCTGCCCAAAAATGGGACTACATCACCACTACATCAAATGGTAAAATGCAATTTAAAACCCTACTAACGAGGAAATTCAATGGGAAAGTACAAATAGAGGTTATACCTCCATCATGTAGCTGTTAAGATTAACTGATTCGTCAAGTCCTAATTTTTTGCGCAGACGGTAACGTTTAATTTCAACGCCCCGCACTGAAATTCCCAAGACTGGGGCAATTTCTTTACTGGAAAGATTCATCCGCAGAGCGGCAGCTAAGCGTAGTTCACTAGGGGTGATATCAGGATGGCGCAATTTTAACCGCTTAAAAAACTCTTCATGGACGTCGTCGAAGTTGTCTTCAAATAAAGTCCAGTCTTCTTTCCCCGAAAGGTTGCGGTTTATGCTATCCAGTAGTTTTTGGTAATGCACATTAGGTAATTGCTGACCCAGGTCGTTTTTTACCTGAACTAATTCATTTTTAATACTTTCCAGGATTTCGTTTTTACGTATAACGTTGATGGCTATATTACTGAGCTGTTGACTTTTTAAATTGATTTCGGAAGCCAATTTTTCATTTTGAAGTTCAATGATTCTTTTTTGATTTTCGAGCTCACGTTGTTTAAGTTCTTTCTCGTGCTCCCGTATAAGCTGCTCCCGTTGGCTGATTAGGCGGTTTTCTTGCCAATAGTAAAGGCTCAACAGAATCAAACCACCTATTAATAAAATGGTTATACGGGCCCAGTTCGATTCGTGCCAAAAAGGCAAGATTTTGAATTTGTAGTGCAAAACCTGGCTATTATAAGAATTCCTTAACTCGAAATGGTAGGTGCCCGGCGGAAGATTGGTGAAAATTGCGCTCCTACGTGCTGACCAGTCTGACCATTCTTCTGTAGTACCGATAAGTCGATAAGAAAACTGAATGCTTTCGCCAAAAACCGGCATGACAAAATCAAGCTGAAGGGAGCGCGACTCAGCCGGTATTGTGACCGAATTTTTCGTAGAAAATAACCGTGAAGGGTCATACAAATCCGACACATTTCTTAATACAGGCCTGATCGATTCGTTTGGATGGGTCGGTCGCTCTCGGTCATACACAAAATAGCCGTTATGTGTACAAAAGAAATAGTATCGATCACCGATAGGTATGACGGCTTCATGATTGCGAATCAATACCACCGGAATGGTGATTTGGCTGCCCGAAGCCGTTCTTAAAATGACGTGGTCCGGAAAAATTCGGAAGAAGTCTCCATTCATTCCTGGTCGAATTTTTGATTTCAATTCCGAAATCGAGTTGAAACCTTTGGTCAACTCAAGACGATCCTCTCGGTCAGGTGTGTAAAAACGGTTTTCAGATTGAATGAGAATAGATCCGTTCCAATTGATAACTTCAATGTTATAGGCTTCACCAAGTTCGGACGGGTTTTTAATTTTTTCCCAGATTAAGGCTCGGCTCGCATCGTCGCTAAGGGTGGCTTTATACAATCCTTTGTAAGCGTGGGCGAGCCAAAGTGTTCCATTTTCCGCTCGTGCTATGAATTTAATGGGTACGGGAGGAACCCCATCCACACTATTGCTAAAATACCACTTCCCGGATTTAGTACGGCGGTAAACGGACAATCCCGTATAGGTGCCTTGTAAGAGGATGGTGTCGTTGCCAATTTCGAGGAGTTGGGTGATCCAACCGCCATGGATATTCGATAGCTTTTCAAACCCGTTGTCTGTTATTCGGAAGGTCCCTTCACTGTGTCCGCAAAGCAGTTGATCCTGATATACTTTTAACTCCCAAACATGGCCTTCTAGCCCTGAAATGGGTTTAAATGCTTCATCTGACGGCCAGGGTTTCCAAAAGACGCCACGATTGGTGCCGGCATACAATTTGTCACGCCATAGAGCCACAGAATAGGTCGATTCCAAGGGGAATTCATCACTTTTATATTGAGAAACCGGCGAAGACAAGGGAATCAAATCGATGCCTTTATCAAGGGCAACCCACAAGTTTTGTTGTTTGTCCTGATGAAACCCGAGTACCGAATTATTTTGAAGCCCGTTTGGTTTGTGAAAGTGTTGGTGTATTTCACCTTCTGGGGAAAGAACGTAAACACCTGAAAGCTGTGTACCGATCGCATAATTACCGTCGTTGAGTAGCAGGGCTTTATTAATGAGGTCATTCCGAAAAGTGGCGGCATTATTGGGGCTCCAATTTCGAATTTTCCCCGAATTCCATAAAAAGACACCATCCTTTTGCGTCACAATCATCAGCTCGTCGTTTCCATAGGGTAGCAGCGCAGAGACACTCGTACCGGTTAGTGCTTCGGTGCCAGGTAATAGATGGAAGTCACCCTCTTTCATTTCATAGATTTCTCGGTTAATAAACTGAAGGAGCAATCTTCCATTTACTTCATACAGAAACATGAAATTTTCCGGTGCCTTTATTTCAATGATTTCGGGGTTTCCTTCTATTGACCAGGTTACCTGGTAAATACTTGAAAATGATTGAAAGTAGATGGCGTCCGATGTTTTGAGGATATGCCAGATCTCTTCGGTTTCCGCTGAGGGGATATCGCACTGCGCTCGCAAGGAGTGATAATGCAATAGAGCGTCGGTTTTTTCCCAATAACCGAATTCCCCATAACCACCTACATATACGCGGTTTCCCTCACAAAATACACTCCTCACCGGCTGACCATTCGGTAAGGGATATAGTTTCCAGTTCGCACCATCGTATTCAAGTAGGCCATCGGAGTTTCCAACATAAATAAACCCCTCCGGACTTTGCCCGATGGACCAGTTTTGTTGTTGGGCTTGGTAGTCGATGTGGGTGAAATTCCAAATGGGGAGGCTTTCTTGTGCCCAAAGGCTCTGCGAAAGCATCGAACAAATCATTAAGAGATAATAAGGATACTTCAAACCCATTCTTCATTGGCTTTAGCTTCCGTAGCAAGTTAAGAAAAGTATGCATTGGGTACATGCCCATCGATTTCGGAAATCCCCATAAAAGTCCTATCCATCTGAAATTGAATGGGGGAAATGAATCCGAATAAGGGTGGATAGGAACCCATCGACCAATTTTTCAACTTTTTAATCTATGCTTAGGGTGGTACAATTGAGCTGAGAACAGGGTAGGTGTAGCGGATGAACGAGTGAGAACTGCCTGAAATTTAAGCCACAAGCAAATCTAGAGCCTTGTTTCTTTTTCAGATAACGAATGTAAAGTTCAAGCACACGTGTAGGTATTCTTTTTTGTTCTACGGTTTTTTTACCTCACTTTTGTAAAAAAAAAAATACCTACGAAAACTTCATGCTTGCTACCAAAATAGGGATTCTGGGCGGAGGGCAACTCGGATTGATGCTGATTCAGGCTTCGATCGACTGGAACTTGGAAATCAGTGTTTTGGATGGAGACGCCAATGCACCTTGCCGACAAGTTACCCCTCGATTTGTTCACGGCTCCATTCAAGATTATCAGACCGTCTATGATTTCGGTAAGGATTTGGATCTGATAACGGTTGAGATTGAAAAAGTCAACATTGAAGCGCTGGAAGCCTTGGAAAAAGAGGGTAAGAAAGTTTACCCACAACCTTCGATTCTCCGAATCATCCAGGACAAGCGACTTCAAAAACAATTTTATCAGGATCATGGGATCCCTACGGCTCCGTTCGTTTTAACAGACAGCAAGGAGGATGTACGTGCTAATCCTGATTTCCTACCGGGTTTCCATAAATTAGGTCGTGATGGTTATGACGGTCAGGGTGTTCGAAAAATTGAGAGCGCAGGTGCTTGGGAAGATGCTTTTGAGCAACCGGGCGTTTTAGAGAAGGCGATACCTTTTGAAAAAGAATTAGCGGTAATTGTAGGACGAAGACCGGGTGGAGATTACAAAGCTTTTCCGGTTGTGGAGATGGTGTTCCATCCTGAAAAGCATTTGGTGGAATACTTATTTTCCCCAGCCGCTGTTACGAAAGAGGTGGAGGAGAAGGCAATACAAACGGCATTGACAGTTGCCGAGAAATTCAACATCGTAGGTCTACTAGCTGTGGAGATGTTTCTTACGCAAGAGGGTGAAATATTGGTGAATGAAGTAGCGCCTCGTCCCCATAACAGCGGGCACCATACGATCAAGGCTAATGTGACGTCTCAATATGAGCAACACTGGCGGGCTATATTAGATTTGCCGCTAGGAGATACTGCCGCTTATAGGGCAGCCGCCATGATCAACTTATTAGGAGAAGAAGGGCATGCGGGTCCTGCTCGCTACGAGGGAATAGAGTTGCTACTCGCTCAAAAAGAAGTCTTTCCGTTCCTTTATGGAAAGAAAATTACCCGACCTTACCGTAAAATGGGCCATGTTACTGTCCTTGGTTCTGACCTGGATGAACTAAGAGAAAAAGCGCTTTTTGTAAAAGAAAAATTAAAAGTTGTAACTTAAAAACGATAATATTACAGAAACAACTAACGATGGCAATGGTTGGGATTATAATGGGCAGTCTCAGTGATTTGAGGGTAATGAAGGAAGCAGGAGACGTCTTACATGAGTTGGGTGTAACCTATGAAATAGAAATCGTATCGGCGCATCGCACTCCGGAACGCATGCTAGAATATGCGAAAACAGCCCGCGAAAGGGGGATTAAAGTGATTATTGCCGGTGCTGGCGGAGCCGCTCACCTTCCGGGTATGGTAGCCTCTCTGACTACGTTGCCGGTTATCGGAGTACCCGTTTTGTCGAGTAATTCTATCGACGGTTGGGATTCAGTTTTGTCCATTTTGCAGATGCCCAGTGGGGTTCCGGTGGCAACGGTTGCGTTGAACGGCGGTAAAAATGCAGGTATTTTAGCTGCACAGATAATGGGAACCCACCATTCGGACGTTTATAATAAACTGGAAGATTATAAACAATCACTCCGGGATAAGGTTGTTGAGATGAACAGTGAATTGAAAAAAACCATTTAATTGCAATGGTTTGATGACATTTTCATTAAGGATAAAAATTGATTATGGAAGAAAGACCTCATAAAAAGCGAAATGTAAGGCCGGTAGAAAAGTCCAGACTACCGGTAGTCACTCTTTTCGTTTTGTCCGCTTTGGTAATTGCACTTTTATATGTAGGCTATGACTATCTGACCGATGATCCAGGCGACATAACCGAAGTAGCCAATACCGATCCGGACGGGGAAGTAGTTTCATTGGATGTTTATAATGAACCCTCTCAAGTAGACGCCAGCAATTCCGGAACCGTACCCGTTCCCGGTGGAAAGAGCCCTGAAACCAAGGCGCCGGCAAAGGTAGAGGAGAAGAAAGTCGAAGCGAAAAATGAAACTAAAACTACTTCCGAAGGTGAGGTTTACACGCATACCGTAGCATCGGGGGAAACGCTTTCTAGCATTGCCACCCGCTACAATAATACAGTAGAAACGATTAAAAGTTTAAATCCTTCCCTCAAATCGAGCAATACGGTCAAAGTGGGGCAGAAAGTGAAAGTGAAAGTTAAAGCTATTCATACAGTAGGTCCAGGGGATATTTTACGAGTCGTGGGAGGAAAATATAACGTAAGTGTTGATTTGATCATGAGGGCCAATAATAAAAGCAGAAATCATGCAGCCCGTGGCGAAAAGTTGGTCATCCCTTTCCCTAACAAAGTCTAATAAAAATAAGAACCCTAACCAGGTTTGTCGATCTGCATTAATTTAAAACGTAACGATATTATGTCAGAAACTACCCAGCCCGGATTATTTGTTCACCATGTATTTTTTTGGCTTAAAAACCCCGATAGTGAAACGGATAAACAGAAATTGATTGAGGGATTAAAAACCTTGGTCGATATTCCTGGGTATATAACGGCACATATTGGTTTCCCCGCTAATACTAACCGGCCTGTTATTGATCGGAGTTATGCGGTTTCCTGGTTAATCCTTTTTAACAATGGCGAGGAAGAAGCTACTTATCAAAATCATCCCGTGCACCTGAAATTCGTAGAGGAATACTCGCATTTATGGGAACGTGTGGTGGTCTACGACTCAGAAGGTCCTGCTCTTTCTTAACTCCCCTCCACTTTAATGGAAAAGTACTGTAAAGGACGCAAAGGATTCGTTCAGAAATAAGAACGAAGCTTTAGGGAGTCTTTTATAGGGGCTAGTATGACTATTTTTAGATAGCGTCACGTAGAATCTGGCCATCTGATTTTAAGATTTAGGCTGGGAATTGGTGTCTATTTCTCGTTAAATCAACCATTCATGAACAGGTTCTGCTTTGGAATCGGAACCTATTTCCGTACTTTTGCAGTTTGGAAAAAATAAAGGGCCAATATTGGCAAAGTACCTTAAAATCGGAAGGCTTTGAACCTTCGCAGATCGAGAAATGAGTAAACACGGAAGAATTTTAGTCGCAATGAGCGGCGGGATTGACAGTTCCCTGGCAGCTGTCATGCTTCATGAAGAAGGTTATGAAGTGATCGGTATGACCATGAAGACATGGGATTATGCCGGGAGTGGAGGAAGTAAAAAAGAAACGGGCTGTTGTTCGCTGGATTCCATTAATGATGCACGTAACATAGCTGTTCAACTCGGATTCCCACATTATATTCTGGATATACGTAATGAGTTTGGTGACTATGTCATCGACCATTTTACCGGAGAATATCTTGCCGGTCGGACTCCCAACCCCTGTGTATTGTGCAATACACATATCAAATGGGATGCACTCCTACGAAGGGCTGACCGCCTAGATTGTGAGTTTATTGCCACCGGACATTATGCGAACATACGCGAATGGAATAACCGGTTTGTTATTTCCAAGGGTAAGGACCGCACCAAAGACCAAAGCTATGTGTTATGGGGAATTTCGCAAGAAAGTCTGCAAAGGACAAAACTACCCTTGGGTCAATTGCATAAATCGGAAATTCGGGAGATGGCCAGTGAGCGCGGTTTCATAGAATTGGTGAACAAATCAGAAAGTTATGAAATTTGCTTTGTGCCCGACAACGATTACCGCGGATTTTTGAAAAGACGTATTCCTGAACTGGAAAAACAAGTGACCGGTGGTAATTTCGTGTCTGTTGACGGTAAAATATTAGGAAAACACGAGGGCTATCCATTCTATACGGTAGGTCAACGAAAAGGGTTGGGAATCGCCTTAGGAAGGCCGGTTTTTGTGACTGAAATCCGTAAGGAAACCAATGAAGTAGTATTAGGTGACCTCCCTGATCTATACCGCGATGGGATGGTGGTAGAAAAGTTGAACCTGCAAAAATATGCATCCCTCGAACAGCCCATGCAAACGGTCACCAAAGTACGTTATAAACATGAGGGGGCTTCGGCTACCATTGAACAAGAAGGGCCCGACCGTATTGTGGTGAGATTTGACGACGCCGTGAGTGGTATAGCTCCCGGACAGGCCGCTGTATTTTATGAAGGTGACGATGTGATAGGAGGGGGTTGGATTATGAAAAGTTTTAAAAGAGAAGATATATAATTCGGAAGGATCCTGGTCCTAGTTAAAAAATAGTAAAAGTACATGGGAAAAAGAGTAGACGTCTGCATTTCCTTTTATGGAAAACCTTATCAAACAATGGTCACCATTAAAACCCTGATGCAGCATAGTCGTCAACATATTGATAAAATATACCTTTCCCGTGAACGTCGCCAACCCCACGCTGATTATAGTGGTATTTTCAAGATCATCGACTATTTCCGCAATGATCCGGATGTAAAATTGGTGGTACAATTTCCGAAGTATCATTTAGGGCTAGGCGTTATGGACCGTGAGCGAGCGAAAAGAGACACGGTATGGCGTCATAGCATAATGTTCCAATACGCGCTCGAGACGACCGACAAAAAATACTTATGTATCATGCACAATGATATGCTTTATCATGGAGACATGATTGGCGATATGCTAAAGGTATTTGATGAAGGCCACGAAAAATTAGCGGGAGTAGGTTCTATTGGGCAATGTTGGAGTTGTCCTGCCGGAGTAGACTGGGGAAATAAGTGCAATTCCGAGAAATTTGAAGAATATATTCCCACCAAAGAGGAAGCTTTAGAACTTACGGCCGCGCATGCTACACCCCGGCGAGATTTACAATTGAAAGTGATACAAGGGGGGCGTGTGCATATGTTGCCAGAATGTCGCCTAAATGAATACTGCGCATTAATAGATGTTGAGAAATATCGTAAGGAAACAATTCCCCAAGGTAATATAGGTTGTTATGGAGGGGTCTGGGAAGGGGTTGATTTAGCTACGATATGGTCTCACGATATGTATAAACTTGGATATAAGTTTAAGCATGTGGCTTTAGAAAATTACGCTAAACATGCTCCCTTCGACACAACCGGGAGTGGTACTAAGGCCAATGATTTTTCCAACGTCTATTGGGCGGCGGAAAAGGGAGCGGAAGCCTATTTGTTGCATAATTTCGGACCTGTTAAGTTCAGCAGTTATGTGAAGCGTGCCAATTTCATTGATGCTATTAAGCGAAATAGTTGGTTAGGTATTATCCACACCTACGGATACGTCAAAAAGCTCCTTGGAATCGAAAAAAAATAGGGTAGTAAGTCGAATCCAAGGTTCGCGATGCCTACCTTAATGCATGAGCCAAACCAATTTTATGAATCAATCGTGCGCTTTTCTATTTGATTTGGATGGAGTTTTGGTGGATACCGCTCGATTTCATTACCTAGCCTGGAGAAGATTAGCCAATCAATTGGGATTTGAATTCACCGTAGAGCAAAACGAGGCACTCAAGGGCATTAGTCGAATGGAATCCCTTGAAATTGTTCTTGGTGTCGGGAAAATGAATTTATCGCCCGAGGAGAAGGTCAAGTATGCGGCAGAAAAAAACGAATATTACCTCCAATTATGCAGCACCATGACACCGGATGACCTTCTCCCGGGCGTGGCTGCTTTTATTACGGAAGCACGAGCAAAAGGAATTAAAATTGGATTGGGCTCAGCTAGCAAAAATGCGGGCATTATTCTCGACAGCGTTGGAATAAGGCATTTTTTTGATACCATTGTCGACGGGAACCGAATTCAAAAAAGTAAGCCCGATCCGGAAGTATTCTTATTGGGGGCTAAGGACTTGGAGCTTTCTCCCGAGACATGCGTTGTTTTCGAAGATGCTGTAGCGGGGATTGAGGCGGCGCAACGAGCGGGAATGAAAACCGTCGGTGTGGGTGATCCCGAAATCCTCGTGAAGGCGAACATCGTAATTCCCGGTTTTGAAGGAATTTCTGTTGCCGATATTATGGCTGATATCTGTCGCTACTAATTTGTGAACGTATGAAAAATTACATCACCATTTCGGAGTGGTCCATCGTCGAAGACCAATTTCATCCCGAATTCAACGAGATCACCGAAAGTCTCATGAGTTTAGGCAATGGTCGAATGGGGCAACGGGGAAACTTTGAAGAATATTACTCCGGAAAAACCCTGCAGGGAAATTACATTGCAGGGGTTTACTTTCCCGATAAGACCCGCGTGGGTTGGTGGAAGAATGGCTATCCCGATTATTTTGCGAAAGTGATCAATGCCTGTAATTGGATCGGAATTGGGATCGAAGTAAATGGTGAAATACTAGACCTGGCAAAGGCTGTCGTGGAGGAATTCCGGAGGGAGCTCAATATGAAAGAAGGGGTGCTTTATCGTACCGCCGTTCTGAAAATGCCGAATAGTTGTCGTTTGCAAGTTCGTTCCGAGCGTTTTACCAGCATGGCTGACGACGAAGCGGGGGCTATCCGATATGCAATCAAACTCTTAGACAACGATGCCGATCTAAAGTTAATCCCCTTCCTAGATGGTACTATCCGAAACCGAGATGCAAATTACGGAGAAAGTTTCTGGGACGAGGTGGAAAAGGAGGCTTATGATAATGAGGGGTATCTGATACTAGAAACCCGACCCAACCCCTTTGGCGTAGAGCAGTTTCGAGTGGCAACTGGAATGGCATATAGCCTTTTTATCGACGATAGTCCAGTTAATATTAATGGTGCCCCCGTGCTAAGTGAGAAATACGTGGGGGCTCATATTCAACAATACGTAAAGGCAGGGCAAGAGTTGGTATTGGTGAAATATGCGGTGAATCTTTCAACCGTGAATCACCCCAAAGACAATCTGCTAACGCTTGCAAAAAAATACATCAATCGACTTCAAAGTGCGGGTTATGGAGAGCTTAAAGCCCGGCATACAGGGATTTGGGAAAGGAAATGGCAACAAAACGATATTGTCATTGAAGGTGATAGGGCTGCTCAACAGGGAATCCGTTTTAATATTTTCCACCTGGAACAAACCTATACCGGAAAAGACGATCGTCTGAACATCGGACCGAAAGGGTTTACCGGGGAGAAGTACGGAGGCAGTACCTATTGGGACACCGAAGCATATTGTTTACCCTTTTATTTGGCTACCGCCGACCATTCCGTAGCGAAAAATCTTCTTATTTATCGTTATCGTCACCTGGATAAGGCTATAGAAAACGCAAAAAAACTGGGATTCACCGATGGGGCTGCCTTGTATCCTATGGTGACAATGAACGGTGAAGAATGCCACAACGAGTGGGAAATCACATTTGAAGAGATACACCGAAACGGAGCAATTGCTTATGCGATCTATGATTATGTCCGTTATACCGGTGACAAAGCTTATTTAATTACCTACGGGCTTGAAGTTTTGATCGCGATATCCCGATTTTGGAAACAACGTTTCAACTGGTCGGAAGCAAAAAAAGCTTATGTGATGCTAGGCGTAACCGGTCCTAATGAATATGAGAACAATGTAAACAACAATTGGTACACCAATTATATCGCAAATTGGACGCTACGCTATACCATGCAGGTAATCGACGATATAGCCCAATCTAATCGGTCAGCATTGGATAGCATTTTTAGTAAAGTTGGATTTGACGAAAAGAACGAAAGATCGGAATGGGTAGCTATCGTAGAAAATACTTGGTTCCCATATGATGAAGAAAGAGGGGTATTTCTGCAGCAAGATGGATTTTTGGATAAAGAACTAAAGACTGTAGATCAAATTCAAAATCAACGTCCTATCAATCAAAATTGGTCATGGGATCGCATCCTACGCTCTTGTTTTATTAAACAGGCGGACGTATTGCAGGGGTTATATTTCTTTGAAGAAGATTTTACAGAAGAACAACTGCGGAAAAACTTCGATTTTTATGAACCCATGACCGTCCATGAATCGTCACTTTCACCCTGTGTACATGCCATATTGGCTGCGCGTTTAGGGTTAAAAGATAAAGCCTACGAAATGTATTTGCGTACGGCACGCCTCGATTTGGATGATTATAATAATGATACAGAGGATGGTCTCCATATCACCTCGATGGCGGGAACTTGGATGAGCATAGTCAAAGGTTTTGCGGGGCAGCAGGTTGTAAACGACCAGCTTTCTCTCCGTCCTTTTGTGCCTGCTCAATGGGAGGCATATTCGTTTCGGATAGGGTTCAGAGGGACGGTCCTTAAAGTTAGGGTATCAAAGGATAATGTTCATTTAGAACGCATAGCCGGGGAGCCGATTAAAGTTTTAGTCCACGGTAAAACGATCGAAGTATAATTCGATCTAAAGGGTTATAGACAATGAAAATAGGCCTGTTTTTTGGTTCATTTAATCCCATCCACATTGGTCATTTGATCATTGCTCAAACGATGGCTGTCAATACCGACCTTAAAAAGGTGTGGTTTGTGGTTAGTCCGCAAAATCCTTTCAAGAAATCAAAGAATTTATTGCATGAATTCGATCGCTTTGATCTGGTGGAAAGGGCAATTTCCGATAACCCATTATTGGAAGTAACCGACATTGAGTTCCATTTACCAAAGCCAAGCTATACCATCGATACCCTTGTGAGGTTGTTGGAAAAATACCCTCAACATGAATTTAAATTAATCATGGGTGAGGATAATTTAGCACAATTCCCAAATTGGAAAAATCACGAAAAAATACTCGAATACGCGGGATTATACGTGTATCCCCGCCCCGGTTCTCAACCTCACAATTTTAGAAATCATCCCCAAGTGAATTTTGTGGAGGCCCCTTTGTTAGATATTTCCGCTACCTTTATTCGAAAAGCGATCGCTGCAGACCGGTCGATTAAATATTTGGTTCCCGATGCGGTGGAGGAAATGATCCGGTTGAAAAAGTTTTATCAGTAGCCGAATTAATCTTTCACAAGGGAAAGATAAAATTTTAGGAGGGGTTGACCCTGATCGTTCGTTAATACCAAAATCCCGTTGTCTATTATAAAGCGCTCTACCTGAGCTAGGGTATGGGTAAACTCCTGCTCCAGTTCCATCGATTGGCAAGCCATTAATGTGCTTCCCAGTTTACCAAATTTCAGTCGCTCGTCCATATTTTCATAGTTTCCAAAAATACGGTTGCAGCCACTGTTTCCGGCCACCCTTTTCTCGGCATCGTCAAACAACAAGAATACATTTTCACCAGGTTTAGGTTTGGCGGGGAAGTTATATTTTCTTCCATTGATTTCCGCCAACCGCCAGGGACCAGCCAATAGAAACGTTTCTTCTTTGGGTAAAACTTCCGACTCAATGACCTGTTTTTTATTGTCGAGTAATGCGAGGTTGCCTTCTCTTACCCAATAAGTTAGGTTTAATTCGGGTAAAGTGATATTTCTTCCATCGGATGACCAGACGAATTTGCCCACCTGTCTTTGAAGGGAGTCAGAGGGCAATCTCCTTTCAAAGAAATACCGCTGGTCTACAGTGAGGGTCAGATAGGTGCCCTCGGAGGCATAAAAGCCCGCCCAGTCTAGTGAGTTTTCACTGGTATGACCATCGGCATGCATTTCTTCTTCCGAGTTAGTATTCGAAGCTCCAGGTTGTTGTACTTGAGAGCAGGAAGCCAAATAGATGCCCCAAAATAAGGCAATCGATAAAGTAAGATACGGACGCATAAAAGTCTCAGTTAATGGTCACTGGTCAATTAAAGATACCTAATGGGGCGAAATCTAAATAGAAACTATTTCAATTTTCAATGTTCCTGAGCTGTTCGCTGGCAACACTTAGGCAATCGATCATGTGCCGATTCCACGGCAGGAACGTCATCAGCCTGATACCCAGTTTTAGCGATTAGGTTTCTAATTTTTTCCTCCGACGTCCGATTGGAGCGGTATTTAACCGTCATCACTTTATCATCCAGATTTAAGCGTGCTTCGGTCACACCACTGGAAAGGTTGAGAGTGCGTTCGAGCCTAGACTTGCACATTTTACACTTAGCTGAGGTTTTAATTTTTACTTCCTTATCCTTACTCGAAATGGAATTTTCGGCGTATGTTATACCTGATAGGAAAAAGAAGGACATTAATAGTGTCGCAATTCGTTTCATTTTAATATTGATTATTGATGATGTAATTATTTTTCTAAGCCCACTTTATCAAGAGGAATCCTCGGTAGCTTTTGGGTATGTCGATACTGCGCTGGCGTCATCCCGGTCATTTTCTTAAATTGGTTGGATAAGTGACCCACACTACTATATCCCAGACGCCAGGCGATTTCACTAATTGTCAGTTCCCCATAGGAAAGCCATTCCTTTATTTTTTCCACGCGCTGGGCAATTATATATTGTTCAATGGTTTGACCGGTTTCGTTTGAAAACAAATTGCTGAGGTAGGAGTAATCGTACCCTGTCTTTTGGGAGAGGTAGTCAGAGAAGTTCATATGTTCCGGTTTATTACCTTTTAAATACTGGACTTCCTCAATGATAAGTTTTCGAATATGGTCGACCAAGGCTGTTTTTTTGTCGTCTATTAATTCAAAACCGTTGGCCAGGAACAGTTGCCGAAGCTCTTCCAATCTTTTTTCATCGGGTTCATTTTCGATTTCAACCTTTCCTAATTCAATGGACCGCACCTTTTCCCCCGATTTTTCGAGTTCCTCCCGTACGGTTCTAATGCACCGGTCACAAACCATATTTTTAACTAATAGCTCCATTATTCTCCAATTTTATAACGAATTCCCGCATAAAACATTCTGCCCGTGACAGGTCCCCATGCCATACCTGCATCAAAATTCGAGCCAAAGGGATTTTGGGGGTCGACGATGGGGTTGAGTTGACGAAAACCGGTCAGATTTTCCCCGCCAACATAGATGTCCCACTTCGGAAAGGTTCGGGTGAACTGGGCATTGATATTAAAGAAATCGGGAGCCATATACGTGTCGTTAGGCTTGAAGTCGCCGCTGGCATGTTCACGGGCTGTCATGGGCATACGCTTCTTGCCATTCCATTGTACTGTGAGGTCAAATTTCCATTTGTCGTAGGGTAACGCGTAGCCGGTATTGAACAATACGCGGTCTTTACTCACCATCATGCGGGGCAGTAACTCGGTCGTTCCGTCGGTATGGGTTATGGTTTGACGATTATCGAAATAGCGATAGGCCAGTTTAATATCCCAGCGATTTACGGGTACAAAGTTGATCTCAGCCTGGAAACTATTTGCATATGCCTTGCCATTCAAATTATAAAAATAAATATAATGATGGTCTTCCATGTCGGCAACTAGTTGATTCTCAAAATGAGTCCGGAAAAAGTCAACTATTAAATTAGTTTTGAAATCATTGATGTGGAAGTGGCGTGCATAACTAATACCGTAGTTCCAGGAGACTTCCGGTCGTATTTTTTCCCTAAAGACCACTGTTCGGGAAGAGACCAGATTGCCATAGTTTTCAGCCAAAGGGTTGGGAGTTCGAAAACCTTTCCCCCCTGCAACCCGTAACGAAGCATGATGGTTGATATCGTACTTGAGGTGTAGTCTTGGCGTGAAATAGGTTCCATATAGATTGTGAAAATCGATACGTGTTCCAGCTACCGCCGTAAACTTCTCAGGTAACACATAGGTATATTCTGCAAAAGCCCCGGGCACCGATTCCTTGCGTTGCATTAAACTATCTTTATAAACTTCACGGTAGTGATCTGCCTGGTAACTCAACCCTGCCCTGTAGGTATGGTTCGTATTACCCAAGATATTTTGATAAATCAAATTAGAGTAGAAGCTCTGCTGTTTACCGTCGTAATTAGTCAAACCGAAATACGATTTTTGATCATGGTGGTTGGCATTCAATATCAACCCCAATCCTTGGTAGGGTTTATGCGGATATAGCAAAGCGATTTTTGCAAAGCCGCCAATGCGGTTTACTTTCGTACCGAAACCATAAGCTTGCTGCGTATTTTTCATGAAAGTACGGTAATTCATTTCGCCGCCCAGACGGTCTTCATGCAAGGCATTAATGCCCAATTGGACCATCAGTCTTTCGGATTCATATTTCCAACGGTTAATTCCGCTTAATTGGGTGTAGAGGGGTAAGTCAAGGAAATTGTCGTCATTTTTATCCATTCGATTACGAAACGTACTTGCATGTGTCAGGAGGGCGGTACTCCATCGATCGGATATTTTTTTGGCAAGGTTGAGATTGACTTCACCTCTTCCAAAATGGTTTACATAGGTATTGAAGTAAACCGTTTCAGGACTATCCGGTTTTTTTAATTCAACATTGATTTGCCCTGTCATCGATTCATAACCGTTCACGACGGAACCCACTCCCTTGATGACATCAATGGATTGAACCCAAGTCCCAGGAATATAATTCAAGCCAAAAGTTGTTGCTAGCCCCCTAACAAAGGGAATGTTTTCGGTATTGGTCTGCACATAGCTTCCGCTGAGTCCTAACATCTGAATTTGTTTGGAGCCTGTTACTGCATCATTGAAAGTTACAGATACGGAAGCGTTGGTTTCGAAGCTTTCGGAGAGATTACAACAAGCTGCTTTTTCCAGTGTTTTAGTATTGATGATCTCGGTATGGAGAGGAGAAAGTCGGTCTAATGCACCTGCATCGGTTCGAATTACTACTTCCTCTAAGGTCTGGTCGGCGGCCAGCACGATTTCCAGGTTTTTAGAATCGTGTACATGGATGGTATCATTTTTAAAACCTACGAAACTGACGATGAGGTCATGGGTTGATTTCGATAATAGAATCGAGAATTTCCCTTCTACATCGGTTAGGGTGCCTTCGGTAGTACCCTTCCAATAGACGCTGGCTCCTATTAGGGGTGATTTTTCCGAATTTTCTATGGAATATACAGTGCCCGTTACCGTCTGTCCCCACGAAATAGAGGACAACAGCATCAGAGCCGTAACTATATTGAATTTCATAATTGACACGTTTTGAATGGTATAAATTCCTCAGGAAGAAAATCAGGTCAACAAACAAACTTGTTTGTGGCCATCGAGCGTAGAGAAAAACCTCAAAACGGTATCAAAGTCGGAGAACCCGAACAAAATAGAGCAGACTGCGTCCGAACAAACGCGAACTGAAGGAGGAAAATTCAAAGGTAGTCTTAGGAAGGGTAGAGGGAGTGAATCCCTTAACATAGTCCGAAAAAGCAAACGCGGGTTGGTATTCAGGGGTGGTAGGTTCAGCTTGTGATTTCTTACTAGCACCCACCTGGATCTCAACGTGTTTCAGTTGTTGAGTCTCTAAACAACAGTGTTGTTTTTTGAAAACAGGCGCGTCTTGATGGCTTTGTTCTTTAACCGGTTTATTGGTAGCTCGACAAAGCTTACAATGATCCTCTTTGTTCTTATAAGCCAGGGCAACACTTTTACCCCTTGTCATGCATTCCTTTTCAATCAAACCTACTCCCACGCTGCTGGTCAGCACCAGGACAGCCATAAAGAGAGTGAAGTATCGGTAGAAAAGTTGTTTAAACATCGACGTTAGGGATCATAATGATTGCAATTCCACAATTGTTGAATACGGAATTGTATCTACAAAGATAGTTAATTATTACATAACAGTGATTTACATAATTTTGGGGTGCTTTTGTAATGTTTTAAACCCTACAGGTTAGATACGGACATGGCGTATCGTTATCTCTTCGTCCTTTAAACCCAAACTCACTTTTTGGAAATCCTTAAAGCAGAACACCTGCCCATCGTTTCGTACCTGGGGTATTAGCGATAGATCAAGGGTGCTGTAAACCCAGGTTGAGTCTTGTGCGGTACCTAATTGCAATATCCCTTCTTCGGGTAAAAACCGATCGGGTGTAGAATAGAAACCTGCATATCCGTAATTAAGATCCACGGCCGGGGACCAGAGGGCTTCTCCAACCGTCTGGGCTACGACGGTGTACACTTGATTTTCGAGAGCCCTCGCCCGAGCACCTATATGAACCCGGGTAGCGCCTCTAATCGTTTCGGTGCAACTGGGTACAAATATGACATGGGCACCAGCCTGGGCAAGTAAAGCCGTCCCGATCGGAAATTCAATGTCATAGCAAATTTGAATACCGAATTTTCCCCAATCGCTTTCAAATACGGTTAGTACCTTCTCTCCACTTTTTACTCCCCATTCTTCATCTTCAAATCGGGTCATAAAAAACTTATCCTGATAACCGCCCAGGCCATTTTTTGAAAAGACAAATGCACGATTAACCACGCTACCCTCATCCACTACAGGGAAGCTCGGTGCGAGGATGGTTACTCCATAGCGTTGGCTGAGCTGCTGAAAAGAGGTAATGAATTCGTCGATAATCCCATTTAGAGCATGTATTTGCTGCTTTAGGTCGCTTTGAACGGCCTTTCCGAGCATAGAAACCAGCTCCATGGAGCCATATTCGGGAAATAACAAAACATCGGCTCCTTGTTGAACGGCTCGCTGCGTCCAGGTATTTATATGATTTCGCCAGGCGTCGATACTTTGATGTTCCGTAATGGGATATTGAGCGGATGCAATCTTAATCTTCGAAGTCAATTTTCTAATTATTACGCTTAATCTTTTTCAAAGAAGTTTGTACCAGTAAATCATTTCTTTTTTGGTTGGTAGGCTTTCCCCAACGTCTGTCCATTCGAACAGGCTTTTGAGTTCGGGGTGTTTCTGATAGCCTTTTTTGGTCCAGAATTCATCGTGAGGGCGGTAATCAGCAGGCTTGGCTGGATGGGAGTTTCCCCGATCCACCGCACAGAAGCAGGTCATTTTGTAGGTACCAAATTGGGCAACATGTCCTTCTCTTTCCCTAAAAAACCGATGGCCTAATCCATTCCCTCTGTAGGTTGGTAGCAGGATGCTTTCCCCGAAATAAAATATATCTTCCAGGTTCATACCGGCTTTTATAAACGGCTCTTGTACTTCTTCGGTTTCATCTTTCAAAGGGATACAGGTAGTTGCTCCGATCATTTCGGTTCCGTCATAAACCGCAAACAAGAAAGAATCTGATGAATTGAAATAGGTTTGGAGGTATTCGCGTTCGTAGTCAACACTACCTTCATAAAGGTAGGGGTATTCCCGAAATACTGCGATTCTTAATTTAGCGAGATCGTCAAAAAGCTCGGCTATTGCGCTACCCTTCTTGGAGGTAAATTCAAGCGTACTCATCTTTTTTAATCAAGGTTTGATTACTTACTCAAAGATAGGATTTCAGTCGCAATTATAGCTTGGTGTTTACGTGTTTCCAGCTTTTTATTTGCCATACCATACGACCAGTGCAGACTTTTTGTTGGTGGGCATCGACTACGTCCACGACCAGTTCCTTAAAGATCTTATCGGTAGTTTTGAGTGGAGTGAGAATCTCTCGGTTTAGCCAATCGGGTTGAATCGTAAAAGAGGCTGATACGTCTGTTTTAGCTTGGTAATGGTATTCCATGGAAATACTTTTGAGGATGATCCGGTATTCCCTAGGGTCAATTTTTGCTAATAAGCTAAGTCCGGTGACGTACTCACAAACGGTAGCCAGCAAACAGGCATGTACACCTCGTATATGGTTTAGGTTGCGGCGGGTATAGGGGGCTTTTACCGTGATGGATTCGTCGGTAATTTCGGTGATTTTAATCCGATGGGGAGCGTTAAAAGGGACAATTCGCATTAGCCCAAAGTTCAGCCACCATCGGTGCCATGCTGAACTCTGAGCTTTTTGCAATTGGTTTTGTAGTTTGCGCATGAAGTTTCAATATCATTACGCTGAGGTTTTCAATTGATTTACCAAAGCGATGTAGTCTTCCTGTGCTTTTTCTTTGGGGGTACCCCTTAGCGATGACCAGGCATCGTACTTGGCTTTTCCTACGATATCGAAGGGATTCGCAGGACCTGATTCGGGGGCGTCTCCCACTGAACCTTGTTTAAACAGCGCGTAAAGCCGTAATAAAGTCTGATTATCAGGCCGTTCTTTGAGATTTTTGCTCTCTTCCTGCGCTTTTTCAAATTGCTCCAATATGTTCATAACAGTATTAAACCGTTTTGGGTTCTTCCATGATAAAATCTGTACTGCGAGGAATGTTTTCCAGAAAGGACGGGATGACGGATTCCGGTAACGTGGTTAGTTTTCTCTTTTCCATATCGATCCAGGCGCCATCCACATTAATAATTGCTACTTTGATACCGTCTTTTCTGAATAATTCATGACGAAAAGACCAACGAGATACATCCGGACGACATTTGGTGAGCTCCACCGAAACGCGTATCACGTCATTAATTCTAACCTCTCGTAAATACATCAACTCTTCACGAAAAAGTATAGGCCCTACGCCCAGGGCTTCCAACCGCTCCATGTTCAGCCCAATCTTATCTAAAAGTTCTAACCGGGCTTGAGCGCCGAAATCAGCGTAGGCCGAATGCCTCATATGCACATTCGCATCGATTTGCGACCATAGAACCGGACCTTCGAATACGATGTTATTCATAACCATTAATATTTACTATTCAATATCAGATAGGGTTCACGGATAGCTCGATCGCTAAACAAACAAATCTTTTTGTAATTCCGAACCTGGGTTCACTGCATAGTTTGAAAAATCGACAATTCCTTTTCGGCGTAGTAAATCTTCATCCAAAAATAAATTGCCTGTGACTTCTTTCGCGGGTTGACTCAGCAAGTATTCAGCAGCATCAGCTACTATTTCGGGTTTTCTACTTTTGGCAATCATCTCACTGCCTCCTAATAAATTTTGGACGGCAGCGGTAGCAATGGTAGTCACCGGCCACAGCGCATTGACGCCTACCCCAAAAGGTCGAAACTCTTCAGCCCAGCCCAAGGTCATCATGCTCATGTTAAATTTGCTTATGCTATACGCGACAGCTAATTTTAACCAATCGGGCGTAATGTTCAACGGGGGCGAAAGGGTGATAATATGAGGGTTTTCCGATCTTTTTAGATGAGCAATACAGGCACGGGTCATCAAAAATGTACCCCTCACATTAATATCAAACATCAAATCAAATCGCTTCGGTTGCGTTTGTTCTGTGTTGGTGAGTGAAATGGCAGAAGCATTGTTGATTAACCCATCAATTCCACCAAACTCTTTCACCGTTAGCCCAACCACATTGTCGATCTGATCTTCAAAGCGAATATCACAGGGGATAGGTAGGGCTTTCCCACCCAATTTTTCAATTTCTGATGCAGCTGAATAAATCGTACCGCCTAAACGTGGATCTTCCTCGACCGATTTGGAGGCGACGACAATATTTGCTCCCTGTTGAGCGAGTTTCAATGCGATGGCTTTACCAATTCCTCTGCTGGCACCTGTTATGACGAATGTTTTGCCTTTGAACATAAGTGAAAGTTTGTTGATGAAGTCTAATTTTCACAGAACATAAGCGCCACATCCGTTATAACAGGCTGCTTGATTCGGGAGGGGGTCGTGGTCAAAAAACGCATGTCTGACCAACGTTTAGCCCATTGTGATCGGCTTCCCGAGCAGGACATCCGGTAGTTCACCAGATGCAGTAAGTAAATCTCCGGGGCTATACTCATCTAATATAGATAGCTCAGATTATCACTAACTTGCACAAAAAATGACACAGCTGTCATTTTTTGTGCAAGTTAGCAAATCCAATTGAAAGTTTATAATATTTGCGATTGATTTTAAACGGATTGTCTATGACGCAGGGGAGTACGGAAGGGTTAAGTCGACGAGAAGAAAAGAAGAAAAGTAACCGCAAAGCGCTGATTAAAGCGGCTGAAGAGTTATTTATTGAAAAAGGTCTCGAACAGACCACCATAGCTGATATCATTGAACGTTCGGGTTTAGCCCGAGGCACTTTCTACAATTATTTCGGAAAGAAAGAAGATGTTTGGCGCTATTTGTTGATGAAAATCCTGCAGAAGAGCAATGAGATGACGAACATCCAAACCGAGCAAGCGCGGAACATGGGTGAATTTATGTATTACTCATTTCTTTCTTATTTGCGTGTAGTTATGACCGATGAAACTACCACCGCTTTGATCATGCGGAATCAAGTGGCATTTCGCTCCACGTTGTTGTCGGGTGATGATGCCTTTACAGTGACCGGTATTCTCGAAAAAAACCTACGAGAAAGTGGGTATTTTGATCATTTGGATGAAATGGAATTAAAGCTTTTGGTGTTTTCCGCAATTGGTGCTGGTTTGGAAGTTGTGGTACAGACCTTTATTCAAAAAATACCGGCTACTCCCGAGTCATTGGCTGCTTTTCTTACGTCTCTGTTTATTAACGGAATTCGATAAGCTCATTCTTTGTAAAATACCCTTTTCACTCTTTCGCCGATACCGGTAAACAATTCATAAGGGATGGTGCCAATGGATTGAGCTAATTGTTCAAATGAGAGTTGATCGCCCATTGCAATTACGGTATCCCCTTCTTTTGCTTTTACGCCTGTAATATCCAACATGGTCATATCCATACAAATATTCCCGATAGTGGGGCAGAGGGTTCCATTGACAAGCATTTGACCGTTTCCGTTTCCAAATCGCCGGTCATAACCGTCTGCGTAGCCGATCGATACCGTAGCTATACGGGAGGTTTGATGAACTTGTCCTTTGCGACTATAACCCACCGTTTCGCCCGACGACACCTGTTTTATTTGGGAAATGGTAGCTTTAAGGACGCCTGCCGCCTGCAATTCCTTTTGTTTGAGGCCTGTCGTTTCAATGCCATACAACCCAATTCCGAGCCGCACCATGTCCAACTTGTATTCCGGAAAACGTATAATTCCGGCTGAGTTCAATATATGTTTTAGTACCGGATAGCCTAAGACCTTTTCGAGTAAATTGGCCCCTCTTATAAACCGATTAAATTGCTCTTGAGAAAAAGCAGTATGTTGCCCCTCGTCAGCACCAACCAAATGGGAGAAAATACTGGCAATTTTTAGGCTGGGATTCTGATTGATAATATTTGAAAGCCAGTCATAGTCATCTTCAATAAACCCTAGACGATGCATACCGGTATCCAGTTTTAAATGGATCGCTGGGAGGTCCTTGTCGTTTTTTTGCGAGCTAAAGCTAAGCCATTCTAGCATTGAGTTGATACTAAAAATCTCAGGTTCAAGCTGGTAGGTCAACAAGGTTTCATAGGACGATGGCGGAGCATTCATCACCATGATGGGTAAACTGATTCCATTTTGTCTCAACATTACGCCTTCGTCGGGGTAGGCAACCCCTAAATAGTCGACGTGGTTATACTGCAAGGTCGAGGCAATTTCAGCACTTCCCGAACCGTAGGCAAAGGCTTTGACCATCGCCATAATCTTGGTTTGATTGCCGATTTGGCTTTTATAAAAGTTCAAGTTGTGCGTAATCGCATCCAGGTTTATTTCAAAAACCGTCAAATGCGCTTTTTGTTGGAGACGATTAACAATACGTTCAAATAAGAATGGCCGAGCCCCTTTTACGAGTAATGTGCTATTGGCCAACTCACCCATGTAGTGGCGTTCCAGAAAGTCTTGCGTACTCTCATAAAAGTACGATTTATCAACCTGGATATGGTGTTTGTTTTTACAAAATTGCTGTCCAATTCCAATGAACAGGTCGATACCTGCGGTGGAAAGTAATTGTCCGATGGCAGGAAAGAGATCTTCCGGGGATAATCCAGACTGTAGGATATCCGATAGAATGACCGCCTTTCGAGGTCTCATTTTTTGCCGGTTGAGGAAGCTGAGAGCCATCGACAAGCCCTGTAGGTCACTATTATACGTATCGTCGATTATATAAGTCTGGTAAATTCCTTCCTTCAACTCCAATCGCATCGAAACGGGACGAAGTTTCTCAATTTGGGATTGGATGTAGTCGGACGAAAACTGGAGTTCTAAAAGACAAATAATGCAATGCGTAATATTCTCCAATGAAGCCTCATCCGTATACGGGACGACGAACCTTTGGGTTCCGTAAAGACCAGCGAGTTTAATTTCAGCGTTGTTATCGTGGGTGTTAAATTTGACCCGTATTCTCCCCTGGTCATTGGTCGACCACGATAACAATTCCAGAGCCGGATTAACCCGTTTTAATAGTAGATCAATTTCCGAGGTAATGGCCTGGTAATCACTACGAAAGATTAATTTTTTTGATTTGACAAAAAGCTTCAATTTCTCCGAAACTTTTTGGCGTAGACTTTTAAAACCTTCATTGTGGGCACTTCCTATATTGGTAAATAGCCCAATCTCCGGATCGATGATAGCCTGCAGTACTTCCATTTCCATAGGCAGGGATATACCTGCTTCAAAAATTCCTAACTCATGTTCCTTGCGTATATTCCATACAGACAGGGGAACACCGATACGAGAATTATAACTTTTGGGACTCGCGCATATTTTTTTGGCCGGCATAAGCATCTGTGCCAACCATTCTTTGACCACCGTTTTACCATTACTCCCGGTGATGCCGATGACAGGTAAATTGAATTGGGAGCGATGCAACTTACCAACTTGTTGCAATGCTTGGATGCTGTCGGGAACGACGTAAATATGGGTATCTGGCCAACTATTAAGTTCCTCCAGTTTTTCTTTAGAAATCACATCCGCCTGTACAACGAAATGGCGAACTCCTTTTTGGTATAAATCGGGGATAAACCGATGTCCATCATGACGTTCTCCTTTAATGGCAAAAAAAATCCCATTTTCAGGTATACTCACCTGGCGGCTATCTGTAAGTAAGTGTTTATCTGGGGAATAGGGTAATTCTGTGTGTATCATGTAGTAAATGACGTTCTGAAATTGGAGGCAAGTTAGGGATAAAGGCCCAAAGTTAGAGTTAGGCCCTCCATAATTTCGATCAACGAACCCTTGGGTGTAGAATCTGGTTACTTACCCGTTTTATTCGAAATAGGCCTAATTTCAAGGGCTCCTTAAAATATAGATATACGACAATTTGGCATGTTTTATTGAAGCTTATTCATTAAATCTGACAATTATTCGGGTTTTGGGAGTCGGTATGCAGTTTTTAAGATTTTATATACGAAATTAACAAGTCATAAAGCCATGAATTTCAATCAGTATACGATAAAAGCACAGGAGCTAATTCAGGAAGCCGCTCAAATCGCTCAGAGCCGTAGCCATCAAGCGATAGAAACCGGGCACATGCTTAAATCAATTCTTGAGGGTGATGTTAACACCTCTCATTTTTTGTTGGAAAAACAGCAGGTGTCTATTGCTACGCTGAAGAGTCGATTGGAAACCCTCATTAATAATTATCCACAAGTTCACGGATCACAACAGGTATTCTTAGGCAACGAATTATCGTCAGCCTTTACGAAGGCTCAGGCCTATTTAAAAGAATTCGGAGATGAATTTGTGAGCGTCGAATTGATATTATTAGGTATTCTGACGGGGAAAGATAACGTAGCTCGATTGTTACAAGAATTGGGGGCTTCAGAAAAAGGTTTAAAAGAAGCAATTAAAGAATTAAGAGGTAAGAATAATCCCGTGAAAGATCAAAATGCAGAAGCTAAATATCGTTCGTTGGAACGGTACAGTAAAAATTTAAATGAGCTGGCGAAAGCCGGTAAGATTGACCCTGTAATTGGGCGTGACGAAGAAATTCGAAGAGTTTTACAGATTCTCAGCAGGCGTACGAAGAACAACCCGATTTTGTTAGGAGAGCCGGGAGTGGGTAAGACTGCCATAGTAGAAGGCCTTGCCCAGCGGATTGTTCAGGGTGATGTTCCTGAAAATCTGAAATCCAAAACCATCGTGTCGTTGGATATGGGGTTGTTGATTGCGGGCGCTAAGTATAAAGGCGAATTTGAAGAGCGCTTAAAGGCAGTCATTAAGGAAGTAACGGACTCGGAAGGTGAAATAATTTTATTCATTGATGAGATACACACCTTGATTGGTGCCGGCGCTGGTGGGGAGAGTGCAATGGATGCTGCTAACCTTTTAAAACCTGCCTTGGCAAGAGGGGAGCTGCATGCAATTGGAGCAACCACCACCAAGGAGTATCAAAAATACATTGAAAAAGACAAAGCATTAGAGCGTCGTTTCCAAGCAGTGATGGTCGATGAGCCAAACATTCAAGATGCGATCAGTATCCTGCGAGGTATCAAGGAAAAATATGAATTGCATCATGGGGTTCGAATTCAAGATGACGCCGTTATTGCAGCTGTCGAGCTTTCCAATCGCTATATTACAGATCGCTTTTTGCCGGATAAGGCCATTGACCTAGTCGATGAGGCTGCCTCCAAGTTAAGGTTGGAAATGGACAGTGTTCCGGAGGAACTGGACGAACTGAACCGTAGAATTATGCAGCTTGAGATCGAAAGGGAGGCGATTCGTCGCGAAAATAATGTAGAAAAGGAAGCCGTTTTAAACAAGGAAATTGCCGAGTTAGGCGACAAACGCAATGCACTTCGGGCGCAATGGGAAAAAGAAAAAGAGGTTGTAAACGAAATTCGCATCCTAAAGGAAAATTTGGATCAACTGAAATTTGAGGCTGAGAATGCCGAAAGAGCAGGTGATTATGGAAAAGTTGCTGAAATACGTTATGGTAGGATTCCAGAATTGACGAAAAAGCTGGAAGAGCTTCAACAAGCTCAGGGAGAACGTAGTCTTTTACAAGAAGAAATTACCGCCGAGGACGTCGCTGAAATCGTGGCTAAATGGACAGGAATCCCAGTTAGCAAAATGCTTCAAAGCGAGCGCGAGAAACTGCTTAACCTCGAACAAGTATTGGGAGAGAGGGTAGCCGGCCAGGCAGAAGCCATTGAAGCCGTGGCCGACGCCGTACGAAGAAGCAGGGCTGGACTTCAGGACCCCAAACGCCCGATCGGTAGTTTTCTGTTCCTAGGCCCAACTGGTGTGGGAAAGACCGAATTAGCTAAAACATTAGCGGCGTATTTGTTCAACGATGAAAACGCGATGGTCCGCATCGACATGAGTGAATACCAGGAGCGTCATTCAGTGAGTAGGCTGGTAGGGCCGCCTCCTGGCTATGTGGGCTATGACGAAGGTGGGCAATTGACCGAAGCCGTTCGGAGAAAACCCTACAGTGTGATCCTCCTCGATGAAATTGAAAAGGCTCACCCTGATGTGTGGAATACGTTACTTCAGGTGTTGGATGAAGGTCGTTTAACCGACAACAAAGGAAGGACGGCGAACTTCAAGAATACGATCATCATAATGACCTCGAATATCGGTAGTCATATCATTCAAGAGAAATTTGCCGAAGACGAAGGCTGGAATCACACGTTGATTCTTGAAGAAACGAAGGAAGCCGTCTTAGAACTTTTGAAAAGTTCGGTTCGGCCAGAGTTTTTAAACCGGATCGATGAGATTGTCCTGTTCGAACCTTTAAGTAAAAAACATATCCGTCAAATTGTTGAAATACAATTTAAAGGAATTCAAAAGTTACTGGATGAACAGGGCATTACCTTGGAAGCTTCTGACGAGGTACTCGATAAACTCGGAGAAGAAGGATATGATCCTGCGTTCGGCGCGCGTCCGCTCAAACGGGTAATTCAGCGCCGAGTCCTCAATGAGCTCTCTAAAGGAGTTCTTTCGGGAGAGGTTTCAAAAGATTCGGTGATCATGATGACACTGAGTGCCGATGGTCAAATTCATTTCGAAAATGTATTACCCGGCAGTGTAGAAATATAGAGTGTGGGAAAACCATTTCGATGGTAGCCAGCAGGAGGGAGTGAACACTTCCTCCTGTTTTTGTTTTTGAGGTAAAGACGATGGGCGCAAGTATGTTTTCAGGGCGATTTCAAGAGGTATGATTTTCAAATAAAAAGAACTTTGCTGGGATAGGTCCTAGCGTTTGGTAAATTGTGCCCGATTTGACCTGAGACCTATGAGGATTTGGAAAAATGCAAGTCGTTTCGGATTGGACGGCTTTTTAGTCGGTTTACTCTTCGCCATCTTACTGGCCTATTTTTTACCCTATCCCGGTACGGTTGATAGCCCGTTTTTTATCGATGATATTGCCAATTATGGGATCTCACTGATTTTCTTTTTTTATGGCCTCCGTTTAGGCTTCCGAAAGTTGAGGGATGGGATTACGAATTGGCGTCTTCACCTTTTTGTACAGTCGGTCACTTATTTGATCTTCCCGTTAATTGGGTTGGGATTGAAGCCCTTTTTTTCGGGTGAAACCGGTGAGATACTCTGGCTGGGAATTTTTTTTCTCTGTGCTTTGCCCTCCACTGTATCATCCTCTGTGGTGATGGTAGGAATTGCCGGAGGCAACATCCCAGCAGCAATTTTTAATGCTAGTGTTTCAAGTTTAATAGGGGTGTTTCTTACGCCACTTTGGATGGGTTTAGTGTTTATGGGCACGCATTCAGCAATTGCGTTGGATGTCGTAATCTCAAAACTGATCGTACAAGTATTATTACCCCTGCTTTTGGGCATGTTGTTATTTTCAAGGCTGGGCAATTGGGCGATTAAAAACAGTAATGCGATCCGTATATACGACCAGACCATCATTTTGCTAATTGTCTATTGTTCGTTTGCACAATCGTTCACAGACCGGCTTTTTGAGCATATGGCTTTTGCGGATTTGGCTTCACTAGCTTTAGGTATGACCGGATTATTCTTTTTTATTTTCTTTTTGTCAAAAAGACTTGGGCAGGCCTTCGGTTTCAATCGTGCTGACCGTATTACGGCGATTTTCTGTGGATCTAAGAAATCGATGATGCAGGGCGCATTAATGGCTAACGTAATGTTTGCCGGTACAGCGCTGGCGGGAGTTATATTGCTTCCTATCATGATCTACCATTCGCTCCAATTGATTTTTGTAGGAATAATTGCCCGGAAATATACTGGGTTATAATTAGTTGAGGCTCAATCGGAAATTTCGTAAATTGCGCGCTTTCATATTCATCAACTGTATGTTTTCCATATGATTTTAAGAAGATTTTTTCCCATTGCATTGTCCATGAGTGTAGCTTTTGTAGCTTGTGACGGGACCGATAAGACGCCCTCTAATCCCCTCCTGGCGGAGTTTAATACGCCGTTTGAAGTACCTCCCTTCGATAAAATTGAGTTCGAACATTTTCGGCCAGCTTATGAGGAAGCGCTGAGGATTCACAGTGAGGAAATTGACAAAATTGTAAATAACCAAGACGCCCCCAACTTCGAGAATACCATAGTCGCCCTGGATAATTCCGGACAGCTGTTACAGAGGGTCGCCCTCATATTCAATAGTTTGAATTCAGCCCATACGAACGACAGCATTCAAGGCCTTGCGCGGGAATTGGCTCCAAAACTATCCGCACATCGTGATGAGATTACGCTGAACCCCCAGCTGTTTGAAAGGGTTAAAACCGTCTGGGAAAATCGTGAACAAGAAAACCTGACGGAAGAACAAGCGCGATTACTGGAAATAACTTACAAAGATTATGTGCGTAATGGGGCTAACCTCAGCGATGAGGATAAGGAGAAATTAAAAAAGATCAATGCCGAAATTTCTGTATTGACCCTTCAGTTTGGTCAAAACCTATTGGCGGAAACGAACGCCTTCGAATTGGTGATTGAAGATGAAGCCGATTTATCGGGTCTTTCCCCAGAATTAATTGCTGCTGCTGCCGAAACAGCCGCTTCAAAAGGCAAAGAAGGCAAATGGGTGTTCACCCTTTCCAATCCTAGCGTTATGCCTTTTTTGCAATTTGCCGATAACCGTGAGCTTCGCAGAAAAATTTGGGAAGCTTATAAAAATAGAGGAGATAACCAAAATGATAAGGACAATAACGAGATCCTAATTAAAATTGCTAATCTACGATTGGAAAAAGCAAAATTATTAGGCTATCCAAATCATGCTGCCTATGTGTTGGAAGAGGCGATGGCGGAAAATCCCGACAATGTCTATAAGCTTTTAAATGACCTCTGGAAGCCTGCACTCGCTCGTGCAAAAGGGGAAGCCGAGGATATACGTAAAGAAATCCTGGCATCGGGAGAAAACTTTAAACCTGAACCTTACGATTGGCGGTATTATACCGAAAAAATTCGCCAGAAACGTTATGCCCTCAGTGACGATGAATTGAGACCTTACTTCAGCTTGGATAGAGTGCGTGATGGTGCATTTCATGTAGCGAACCAATTGTATGGACTTACCTTTAAACGACTTGATAATATGCCCATCTATCACGAAGAAGTGGAAGTTTATCAGGTTTTGGACAAAGGAGGTGAGCATTTAGGGGTACTTTATGCGGATTTCTTCCCAAGACCCTCTAAGCGTGGAGGTGCTTGGATGACTTCTTTCCGACCCCAATCGATGAAAGATGGAAAACGTCATGCGCCGGTGATTACGATCGTTTGTAATTTCACTAAACCAGTAGGTGACAAGCCAGCGTTACTAACCTTTGATGAGGTAACTACGTTGTTCCATGAATTCGGACATGCCTTACACGGACTACTTTCTAACGTAAACTATCGCGGTTTAGCGGGTACTAACGTTTCAAGAGACTTTGTCGAATTACCTTCTCAAGTAATGGAAAACTGGGCGGCTGATCCAGAAGTGATGAAAACCTATGCTTTACATTACGAAACAGGTGAGCCTATACCGGATGTGCTAATTGAAAAACTCGAAAAAGCCGCCACCTTTGATCAGGGATTTGCGACCGGAGAATATTTAGCTGCTTCATTTTTAGATATGGATTACCATACGCAGACTCAGCCTATCAGCGTAAGCGCAGCTGATTTTGAAAACGCGTCTATGAAAAAAATCGGGTTGATCGATGAAATCATCCCCCGCTATCGCAGTACCTATTTCCAGCATATTTTCTCAGGAGGGTACTCGGCCGGATACTATAGCTATATTTGGGCAGCTGTATTGGATACCGATGCGTTTGCGGCGTTTAAGGAGAAATCTATTTACGACCAAGCTACTGCCAACGCTTTCCGTAAAAATATCTTGGAAAGAGGTAATACCGGTAAACCCGCCGACCTGTATCGGGCATTCCGGGGCGCCGATCCAAACCCCATACATTTGATGAAGAAAAGAGGACTTAACTAGTCGTACTTCGAAATACAAAAAAGGTCGTCTCAGAAGAACAATTCCGGGACGATCTTTTTGTATAAATACGAACGAATTGGCAGATGCTAAACATTCGCTGGAAAGCTATGTTCGAAACCCCAATTTTAGGGGTTATTGATATTCGACGGTTTCGCTCGAAGGCGACACAGAAGAATCGATGACGGGTGCCTCCTCTTTTTTCCGAGGAATGCTCACCATGAGGGCAGAAATTATGAAGAGGAGACCCAGGATCAGATTCCAAGTAATGCGCTCCCCAAAAATAACAACCGCTATAGCTACCGCAACGACAGGTTCAAGCGAGCCTAGGACGGCGGTCGGTGCCGACCCAATTAGCTGTATGGCGATTACCATCATTAATACGGACAGTACGGTGGTAACCAGTGAAAATCCTCCTATGAAACTGAGCCAGTAGGGTGAGGCTAAAACTAAGGTTTGACTAGTTAAACCTGCCTTTATTCCATAAAAAATAGCCGAGAAAAAGAGCGAATAAAAGGTCAACTTAATTCCGGTAATTCTCAGGTTTCCTTTGTTGACCAAAATCATGTACAGGGCATAAGCGGTTGAACCTAACAATACCATAAATGTGCCGTATACGTCGAAGCGCATCTCACTTTCTTCCCATCCCATACACACCACCCCTAGGGTCGCCAATCCAATCGAAATTTTCGTCAACGTCGATAATTTATCTCCAAAACCGAAATGAAGAATCACAGCCACGATGATCGGGTAGGTGTAAATTAAAGTGGAGGCAACCCCCACCGACATCAAATCATATCCCAGGAATAAAAACTCCGCGGACAAAGCGTAGAATACCCCCATAACGGCTAATAAGGGCAAAGACTTCCAGGGTATTCCCAGGTATTGCTTGCGAGCAATCAGGTAGAGACCGATCAAGACTGCCCCCAGAAAAAATCGATAAAACAGAATCACGTCCATGGCGATCCCAGCTCTTTTTAACGGCACTACAAAAAGGGGGATCAGTCCGAATGAAATAGCCGATATCGCAGCTGCTAAATAACCTTTAATTTGTTGTTGATGCATAATGCCGCAAAGGTACGAAGCTCTGCGGCATTAACGGAATCCTAAGGGTGAAGAAAATAGGATTTATTCAGGAAGTCGGAGTTGAGGAAAGTGAACTATTCACTATTTCCGATAGCCTGTTTTCCAGATCTTTAAGTTCCTCCAGCATTTTCAGGCGATAGGACTCCGTTTGATTACTTATTTTAGGAATTAACTCCTTATAATATTGAATCCCCTTTTCCATTTGCTCTTTAAACCGAGTAAAGTACTTCGCCTTTTTATCCGTCAACGATTGCAAATTGGTTTCAATGTCTTTCTTGAGATAATCAACATATAGGTTAAGCTCGTTGATGAACATGTTAGGACGATTGACATTAAGGAGCAAATTGACTTTCCCATAAATATGAGCTACCATTTCATCCAATGAAAATGACCTGGAAAAATAAGCTAAATTAGGCCCTGGACAAACCACGACGGCAGTAGTGTCTGTCCCTTTCGGAATGTCATTTTTTTCATAACATGCAGTCACAAGACCTTCACAAAGACATAATTTTTCCATCACTTCATTCGCTTTCCGCTGATACTCCTCCTCCGGCAATCCTTCGTTCTTTAATGCTTTTAACTTTAACGCCTGGTATTTGCGGGACGCTGTACAAATAGGCTCCTTGGTAAATTCAGTGTTGGAAATCAGGTATTTCTTGGTGCAAGGACTACCTGGTCTGCCTTTAGCGATGCGTTCAAGCCTTTGTTTTTCTGCCGGACTATGTCTAAAATTATTGAAGGGTACTCCGAGGGGAGAGGAACCGCTGATATAAAAATCTTCTTTGGTTGCATGGGCTAATGAAAGCATGGTTTCGTTGTCGATATTTACAGCTTCAGGCACCAACAGGAAGGGGCTTCCCCACCCGGTTGCATCCAATTCATAATGGGTAATTAGAAAATTGTTTTCCGCCGCCGTACCAATCCCTCCTTGTACCGATATACGCATCGAAGGCATGGTGTCCAGATGAATCCCCTTTTCCACCAAAGCTTTTTGATACAAATTCCATAACTCTTCTTTCATCTCCTGGCGCTTGACTTTGAACTCCTCCAGGATAGGACCGATTAAATAACCCTCGGTCGCAAATGCGTGACCACCACAATTTAAACCCGATTCTATTCGAAACTCCGATACCCAAATCCCCTTTTTGGCCAGAAATTTAGCCTGAATCAAAGCGGATCGGAAGTCACTGACCTTGAGTATTACCTTTTTTCTCAGTTTTCCTGTTTGCGTCGGAAAGAAATCGGCAAATTGCTCCAGGTAGCTATACAAACGCGGATTCATACCAGCAGATAAAACCACAGCCGACTCTAAATCACTCTCAGCGAAACCTTTTAAGGATTCTAAAGCATCGCTGTTGATGACCTCACCTTGTCGATTCAAATTCAGTTTGTCGACCTTGGCCATAATATTTACATCTACTGAACCCAGGACCATCTGCGATTTCAGCTCGTTTTGTAATTGGTCCCGCTCAGTACCGGGTTCCATATGCTTCCATTTTAAAAAAGAATCTTTCAGCGAAGCATGGTCGGGTAACAATTCGAAATAGCGAAGAAGTTGCCCGCCGTCTTCTAAACGACTGGACTGCATGGAAGCAAACTTGTCCTTTATGATGCGCCACATCAAGTTCAGATAGGCCGTAACACGCTTGGAACGAAACCCCGGTTGGGTATCGGTTATGGGTTCATACGGAAAACCTAATTGCTGTGCATAGTAAGCCCGCATCCGTTCCAATAATATATCATCAACAATAGAAGCTACCGAAGAAATCCCCAACGGTGCCACCTTGATAGGGGTATCAACGGAATAAGCAAGTCCAAGAACAGGTATATGAAAAGAGTGCAACATAATGGAAAAAAGAATGAAATTATTAGCGAATTACTGCGTTACTGCCATCCCCAACAATGACGAGGGTCATATATGACATTTTTTCCAAAATTTGAGGGTAGCAATCCATTCTGTTTCCCTAAACAAATCGAAGGATTAGCTCATTTCAAGACAAAAATCATATCGAAAAAATCCTATCCAGTAGCGTCCATGTGACTTCCTGAGGGGGGGTATAAATAAATTCATCATAGCCCTAATCCCGTTTCAAAATGACTCGAAGGGTTTTTCTAATTAACACCGCTTTTTCGAGGACTGTGTTTTAGATCACACGTTCCATTTTGATCGCTTAGGCGTAATTTGTATAAACGTCTCTGATTAACATCTACTTTGCCTAATGGCAAAAGTAATTCCACCTAGAAGCAGTGTTTAAAGCTTTTTTAAACGGTCAATATGTTTCATAAAGACTTGAATATGAATCAGATGCTGATTTATTGATTAAAAAATAACCGCTACTATTTTGATAGTTAGGAATCCTAACTATATTTACAGTGGCACTATTGCCACAGGAACTAACTATTTCAAATCATGGCTAAATCAATCTTTTATCATGCCGGGTGTCCGGTTTGCGTTAGTGCGGAGCACGATATCGTTAATCTCATAGGAAGCGAAAATGTAGACATCGTGCACCTAGGAAACGATAGAAGTCGAATTGACGAGGCTGAAAAAGCAGGGGTTAAGTCTGTACCTGCGCTGGTAACCCCTCAAGGGAATGTATTGCATATCAATTTTGGTGCTTCCATTGCCGATGTACGGGGTTGAGTATTTTAGGGGTAGCTTTGGGAACAGTCTCGAAGCTGCCCTTCCTCTACATTAAATAGGGGCTGATAAATGGATGAAGTTTGCGCGTACTATACGGCTATATAATAAGGTGAATGCAAATAGGGATCCTCATTTAGCAAGTTGAAGTCGCTTCGGGTTTTAAGTGCCTAGGGTCGAATAGGGAAGTATCTTTGCATTCACGTATAAAAAATAGGTGATTAGAATTAGTTCATTGTATAGCTTTACTTAGAAACAGTGAATATTCGGAATTTAATTGATCACGCAAGTTCATAATTACCTTGTGCGCTAAAGGGCTTCCCGAGGACTTTGCTAGCTCTACTACCATGGAAAACTCAGATTTTGACCCAATATATCAAAACCAAAATATTGAAAGTAAGATTGTTGCTTCTCTGGAGCGGATCGCACAAGCCTTTCGGGTTTTGTTATGGCAGGAGAGTAAGGATTTGACTTTAACACCTACGCAGATACAGGTGTTAATTTTTCTTTATCATCACCATGGTGACCAGCGAAAAGTAAGTTATCTAGCTAAGGAGTTCAATATGACCAAGGCGACGGTAAGTGATACGGTGAAAGCTTTGGTACAAAAAGAGCTAATTACAAAGGAATACGATAAGATGGACACGCGAAGTTATCGTATTCATCTAACGGAAAGCGGTCGCTTAATGGCAGAACGGGTATCCTTATTTTCCAAAGAGATTCGTAGTCCCTTGAGTCACTATACCTCCATTGAAAAAGAGCAGATGTTGGCCGGTTTAATGGGCATTATTCGTCATTTGAATCAGGTTGGGGTTATCTCAATGCAACGTATGTGTTTAAACTGTCTTTACTACCAACCGGGTGATGAAAGCTCCACTTTTTATTGCCGGTTATTGAATGAAAGTCTCCCTGCGTCAAGCCTCAGAATTGACTGTCCTGAGCATGTACCGGTCGCCTAACATCTTCCACGAATTTCTGTTGGCGAGCTACTTTTTTCATCACAAGCTTTCGTTTTTTCTTCGCGGTGGGTGGGGCTACCGATGCTAACATTATCATCGACAAAACCGCTACAACCGTAATGATGGTAACCATGGTGGTTACGCCCGACTGATTGATCAATCCAACCATCGCGGCAATCAATGCACCAAATCCCATGCGTATTCCACCTCCTAAGGCAGAGGCTGCACCCACATTTTTCGAAAACGGAGCCAGGGAAGCGGCAATGGCATTGGGGTTGATAAGTCCGGTTAAAAACAACGTGAGGAAAAGTCCTAAAGCGACCCATTGAAAGGGTATGCTCGCAATGAAGTATACCAAGCTCATGAAAACAACTGACATAATGCTGAGAATTCGCGCAGCCGTGTTAGCGATGCGAATATAATTAAAATGATTTGTGAGGTATCCGTTGAGATAGCTGCCAGAGATTAATCCGCCGGCGTTAATCGCAAAAAGGATGGAAAAGGTGGCCTTATCGAGTTTGTACACAGTCAGAAAAACGAATGCTGCAGAGGAAATGTATGCGAAGAGAATTGCGTTCGAAAGGCTCCCCGCAATAGTATACGAGAGAAAAGTACGGTTTTTGAGTATATCCCAGTAATTTCTTGAAATCTCAGTAATTCTCAGTTTGTTATTATGTATAAATTGACTTGTTTCGGGGAGAAAGAAGCCAATCAATGCGATGACGAATGCTGAAAAAGCAGCTAAAAAAAAGAAGATATAACTCCAGTGACCTTTTTCTAGAAAAATACTCCCAATACTCGGCGCAATCAAGGGGGCAACACCCATGACTAACATCACCGAAGAGAAAGCTTTTGCTCTTCTATTCTTTTCGTATACATCGCTGATAATCGATGCGGAAGCGACCATTCCGACGCATCCACCTAGGGCTTGAAGTAAGCGCATCGCTACGAGCATAGGAAGATTGGGTGCCCATGCACAGCCCAAAGCAGCCAGGGCATAGATGGATAGACCGACGAGCAGTGGTTTTTTACGACCGTATTTATCTACAATTGGGCCGTAGATGAGTTGTCCTACCGCAATACCTACAAAATAGGACGTCAGTGTAAATGCGACCTGCTTTTCGTTTGTATTAAAATCATCGGCAATTTGTCGGAAAGCGGGTAGATACATGTCGATGGAAAATGGTCCCAGCGCAGCAAGTATACCCAGTAATATGATTAAAAACGTTTTGTTAATTGGGTGTGTATTCATAGTAACGGGTTGATGAAGTATACTCTATAAGGAACAATAACGAGCGAAAAATGTTCATAGTTCGATAATCTTATCAATTGGTTTAAATGACTTCTTCGATAGTTGAAATTTCGGAAAGGCTTATTTCCTGTTGATTTACAGTTGGCTGCTCAGTAGATATAGTGATTTACCTCTTTTTGTAGTAATATATTTGTCCGTCAGACAACTCATAAAACCTATGGTAACACGTAGAAATTTTCTTAAAAAATCAACAGCTGTAGCAGCGGGTGCTTATATGGGCTCCTCACTATTCTACCCAGGCGTTGCACATTCGAGGAGAGGGGTTGCACCGAGTGATCAATTAAATATTGGCCTCATTGGGGCTAAGGGAATGGGTTGGTCTAACACCCGAGCAGCTTTGAAAATTCCGGGAGTGAATTTGATTGGGCTATGTGATGTGGATCAATCAGTAATTCAGGAGCGCAAAGGTGATCTGGAAAAGCTAAAACCGGGTGCTGCTGCCAAATTGAAAACCTACGGGGATTACCGTAAAATGTTGGACGACAAAGATATTGACATTGTCATTGTAGGGACACCCGATCACTGGCACGCATTACAAATGATTCATGCCTGTGAAGCTGGTAAAGACGTTTACGTAGAGAAGCCGGTAGGGAACTCCATCGAAGAATGTCGCCGAATGGTAGCAGCACAAAAACGGTACCAACGGGCTGTACAAGTGGGGCAGTGGCAGCGAAGTATGAACCATTTCAGGGAAGCGGTTGATTTTGTTCAAAGTGGACAGCTCGGAAACATCCGTACTGTAAAAGTATGGTGTTATCAGGGTTGGATGAAACCCGGACCGGTTGTCCCCGACAGTGACCCACCTCCTGGCGTGGATTATAAGCAGTGGTTAGGGCCAGCACCGATTCGACCCTTCAACCCGAGTCGTTTTCATTTTAATTTCCGCTGGTTTTGGGATTACGCAGGTGGGCTAATGACGGATTGGGGAGTTCACTTAATCGATTATGCCTTACTCGGAATGAAAGCCGAATTACCCAAAAGTATCGTAGGCTTGGGCGGAAGATTTGCCTATCCCGATTTATATGAAGAAACCCCCGATACATTAACCACTCTTTATGAATTTGAAAATTTCAATATGGTCTGGGACTCGGCCATGGGAATCGACAATGGATCCTACGGGCGAGATCATGGGATTGCTTTTATCGGGAATAATGGCACACTGGTATTAGATAGAATGGGCTGGGAGGTAATTGAAGAGAAGCGTGCGGAGAAAAAAGTAAGTAAACCCCTCACTGAACGCAGTGACAGTGGCTTGGACAAACATTGGGAAAATTTTGTTGAGGTTGTAAAAAGTCGCCAGTTTGGTCGCTTAAACTGTTCTATAGAGGAGGGCGCTCACGTAGCCACCGTTGCGCAAATGGGTAATATCAGTTACTTGACAGGGCAAAAGCTTATGTGGGACAAAGCAAAAGGGCGATTTACTGACGAGAAAGTCAATCAAAAATACTTGGAAAAACCCTACCACAACGGGTATAAACTTCCAAAGGTGTAAGGCGTCAGCGACCGCCCCCGGCCAACTTTATCATAACAAAAGTAGTTTTTTACCTATTAAAACTGTTTTTTGTCCATGCAATCACCTAATAGTCTAAATTTGTTGATTGAGAAGATGGTATATGATGAAGTGGATGCTGTTCCTGTTAAGTTGTCTGGCACCTGTTTGCCTTTGGGGACAGGAGAAATTGTCGGCCGTTGAGAAGGATAGTATTCGGTACACCCGACTAAAAGAGCAATTTTATAAGCGAAAGATAACAAAGGGAATCTATCAGCTCTTTTTTAATGATGTCTACAACCGGAAAAAATCTTCTGCTGAGGTTGTAGAAATCGAAAAGAATATTTTTGACCCTTACGAAGGTTGGACCGTACGTAATATCACCATCAAGCAATTAAATATGTTGGGTGAATCGGTTTACGATACCAACCGTACCAGCAATAAATTTCAGGAGTTTGTCAGCAATAAGTTGCATCGGAATACCCGAGAAAAGGTAATCCGTAACAGCTTATTGTTTTTCGATGAAGGGGATTTAGTCGACCCTGTTTTATTTAAAGATAACGAACGGTTACTGCGTCAGGGGAATGTTTTTGTGGATGCGCGCATCATACCTATTCCCATTCCGGGGGATTTGAATCGGGTTGACATTCTGGTTTTGTTACAAGATGTTTGGCCCATCATACCAGAAGGCAGTTTCGGCGGGCTTTCCAATTTTAGAGCCGGCGTAACGAATTACAATGTCAGAGGCTGGGCTCATACGAATACCGTCTCTGTCCGTTGGAGGCAAGCCGACACCCTTCAACAATTGGGTATGCGTATTCTTTATCGAGTACCTTACATAGGTCGTACGTTTATTTCGGGTGAAATGGGGGTGATATGGGAACGTGATCTAAAACACCAGTTCGTTAGACTTTCCAGACCTTTTTTATCAATCGAAACCGTTAATGCCGGTGGTATAGAAGTTGGGGTAAGAGAAGTGCGTGAGTATAAGAAGGAAATGGACAATGTGGAAAATACTTTCACCTATACTTCTCGTTACGGATATTATGACTTTTGGTATGGTAGAGCTTTTCGGATTAGCCCGGCCCGTCCCAACCAACGATTGGTTGCCGCAGCGCGATTTTACCGCTACAAATTTCTGAAAAGACCCGAAGTCACCCCCGACAGTAATCGAACCTATTGGAATCAAAGCGCATTGCTTTTCAGCTTCGGATATTCCAATCGCAATTACCTACGCGACCTTTTAATTTACGGTTTTGGTAGAACCGAGGACGTACCCATAGGCAGTATGATGACATTTACGTTGGGGCGGGATGCGACAGAGTTCGGGCATAGGGGTTATGCTGGGCTTCGGTTTTCTAAGGGGGGGTATCTGCCCGGGCATAGCGGATATCTCTATGGATTGGTCGATCTGGGCAGTTATCTGCAATTGAAAGAAGCCCATCAAGGTTTGTTGAGTACGACGGTGAACTATTTTACACCGCTCATACGGGTAGGTCTGAGTCAAGTAAGGCAATTTGTCAATTTCAGGTATACCCATGGAATTCGTAGGGATGCACTGGAGTATATCAACCTCACCGATGAATATGGAATAAGGGGTGTGTTTTCAGATCAGCTGGTTGGGAAGAAGCGACTCAACGCCGGAATTGAAACAGTATTATTTACACCTGGCAGCTTTTTAGGTTTTCGTGGGGCCCATTTTATTTTTGCCGACTTCGGCTTGATTGCTCAAGACAACAAAATCTGGACAAGTAAATTATATCAGGCTTATGGAGCGGGTGTAAGGTTACGTAACGAACACCTTACTTTCAAAACCATAGAGTTTCGAATCGCTTACTATCCCAATATACCTACGCTAACGCGGGACTGGCGATTCCGTTTACAAGGCGTCACTACCTTGAAACTGCAAGACTTCGAAATGTCAGCACCGGAAATAATCCCCTTCCAGTGAATCAACCCTTAGCCAATTCTTTGGAACGGTCTCGTGCAGCAAAAATTCCTTCCTGAAGGTTGCTATCAATAGCTTTCTCCCCGAATTTCTTCAACGCAGCCTCTGTGGTTCCGCCTTTTGAGGCGACCGCATTAATCAGTTCATCGAGTGATTTTTCAGCGGTGTTGATCAGATGATAAGAGCCCAACATCGTCTGTTTTACCAAAAGGGCAGATACCGACTCCTCAAAACCCATTTTAGTGCCGGCCTCAATCATGGCTTTGACCAGATAGAAGAAATAGGCGGGACCGCTTCCACTCAAGGCTGTTACAGCATCCAACATTTCCTCCTGCTCCAAATAAACAGATCGACCTGTTGCATTAATAAGGTTTTCAATTTTCCTTAATTGACTGGTATCTACTTCGGGGGTAGCTGTATAAGCCGTAATTCCCATCCCGAGCATCGCCGGGGTATTCGGCATTGCACGAACGATTCGAGCATGATTCAGGGTTTGTCGGATCCGGTCTATGGCGATTCCGGCCATGATCGATAAGACGATCTGTCCCGGTGTAAGAACCTCTTTAAGACTTGCACCTACCTGATCGAAGTCCTGGGGTTTTACCGATAAAATAACCAAATCGTATTCACCTAATTGGGGGTCTACCACTCCTGTCATGACACCCGGGCGAAAACTTTCCCGTAGCGCTTCCATACGCTCCGGACTTTTTTCAATCAGAAGGAAATCGGAGGTTTTAACTAAGTCGTATTTTAAAAAAGCATTGGCAAAAGCCATGCCCATATTGCCACAGCCAACAATAGCGATTTTCATGGGATTGTTTTTCTAATTTTACGGTCGATAGCCCCTATGCGTTAAAGGGTAGCTAAGTCCGACGTAAAATTAGGTAAATTGCGTGTACTTCCTGTTTTTAAACACAGATAAAAGCTTTCTAAAACAACCCCTAAGCCCGGAATTTTCACGCAGTGGTATTATTTCAGTATCTCTTGTAGTTTCCGCTCGAGTGCCTGACCCCGTAAATTTTTAGCGATAACCCTTCCCTCTGTATCCAGTAAATAGGTAGCAGGAATACCGTTAACGCCGTATTTCACGGCTACGTCTGAATTCCAATACTTGAGGTCCGAGCCATGTACCCATGTAAGGCCATCGTCTTGAATCGCTTTTATCCAGGCATCACGATCCCGATCAAGGGATACGCCGTAAATTTCGAAGTTCTTGTCTTTGTATTGATTGTATAACCTTACCACATTCGGATTTTCTCTACGGCAGGGACCGCACCAGGATGCCCAGAAATCGAGGAGGACATATTTACCCCTCAACGAAGAGAGGGAAACGGGAGTCCCATCGGGTGCGTCTAAGGTAAAGTCAGGCGCGATATCCCCAACACTGATCCCTTTGATACGTCTAATCCCAGAAATAAAAGCTTGCGCATATTTCGGCGACGGGTTTTCTTTTTCCAGACGCTCGGCCAAATCTTCTAACAGGGGAAGATCGGCTTCGGAACTAAAAAAGTTATTGGCGGCGAAAACAGCTATGAACGAAGTACCCATTTCAGGTAACATTTTTCGAACTTCGCCCAGGAGTTTACGTTCTTCTTTTTCGAACTTCCCCTGAATCTCGTTCATTTTTTTCTGATCGTTTTTTAAGCTGGCTTTTTCATATTCCTCATTCCATTCTCCGACTTTACTCCGTAATTCAGCCACCAATATCATGATTTTATTGTAATACTCCATGTTCTTGGAGCCGGTAACCATCCCGGTTTTAGAGACGCCGTCTTCATTCGTATCAAGAGCATCCCCCACTAGGGTAAAGGATTCTCCACCTTCTGCCAGGAAGTTGAGTCTTTGGCGATTGGCTAGATTGATTTGATAAATATTCCCCCCATCCGGTTCTATGCGTTCAAATCGAAAGCTGCCCTTTTCGTCTAAGGTCGTAGAATCGAGGACGAACGGATTTTGAGTAGCCCCCAATTGTAAATATACTTTTGTACCTGGAACACCGTTTTTGAAGGTACCTTCAATAGTAAATGGTTTAGGCGTGATCGTCCCCTGCGCAATAGCGGCTGATATACTCACAAATAGGAGTATAACCACCAGTCCGGACAGTTTTGATCTAATCATAGTACTTTAAATTAATTTTTTGTTGAGAATTTGATTGACCAGCTTTGGGTCTGCCGTGCCTCCCGTTTTCTTCATGACTTGCCCCACAAACAAACCCAAAAGTCCTTTTTTCCCTTTTTTATAGGCTTCCACCTTATCAGGCATACTAGCCAGTACTTGGTCTATCAACGTTTCAAGTTCTTCTGTATTGCTGTTCTGAATCCAGTTATTGGCTTGTGCTAATTTTTCGGGATGCTCGGTCGGATTTTCCAATAAAGCCGGAAAGAGTTTCTGCGAAGCGATGGTATAGTTGATGGTGCCACTTTCGATTAAATCCACCAATTGAGCTAATCTTTCTGGCGCAATAGGGAATTCGGTGATAGATGATCCCATTTCATTCAAATAGGATCTTATCGGACCCATCATCCAATTCGAAACAGCTTTGTAATGTGTTGTAAAACTGCAAGTTGTTTCGAAATACATGGCTTGCTCCTTGTCGTCACTTAAAACGCCTGCGTCGTATTCGGGTAAACCGTAAATCGTAACCAATTTTTCCCTTACCTCCCAGGGGAGTGCGGGCATTTTATTTTTTATTTCACTGAGCCATTCATCTGTAATTAGGACCGGACTCAAGTCTGGATCAGGAAAATAACGATAGTCGTTAAGCGTTTCTTTTTCCCTCATGCCATAAGTACGTTCCTTCTCCGAGTCGTACATCCTTGTCTCTTGTAAAATTTTCTTCCCTTGGTTCAGCAGTTTGGCTTGACGGTTTTGCTCATATTCGATTGCTTTCATAATGAACCGGATGGAGTTCATATTTTTAATTTCCACCCGGGTGCCATAAGCTTCCTGACCTTTGGGGCGAAGTGAAATATTGACATCGGCACGTAGAGAACCCTCTTCCATGTTGCCGTCGCTGATTTCCAGGTAGCGTACGATTCTTCGAAGTTCAGTTAAAAAAGCACCCGTTTCTTCCGCTGACCTTAAATCTGGTTCAGAGACAATTTCGATGAGAGGGGTACCCGCCCGGTTATAGTCCAAAAGGGTATCGACCGTGCTGCCGTCGTGAACGGATTTGCCCGCATCTTCTTCCAAGTGGGCATGGTGAAGGCGTATGGTTTTCTCCTCCCCATTCCGAAGGACGATTTTCACACCTCCTCCTACACAAATTGGGGCTTTATCCTGGGTGATCTGATATCCTTTGGGGAGGTCCGGATAAAAATAATTTTTTCGATCGAAGGTTGTTTTCTTCGAAATTTGACTGCCACAGGCTAAGCCAAACCGAATGCCATATTCAATAGCTTTCTTATTAAGTTTGGGTAAAGTGCCTGGTAACGCCAAAGTCAGTTTACCTATATTGGTATTAGGTTCTGAACCGAATTGGTTCAAATCCGAGGCGAAAATTTTCGACTCCGTAAAAAGCTGGCAATGAACCTCGAGACCAATCACCGTTTCATACTCGACTTGACCGTCTCCCATCGTTTTGATTGAATTTTCTGTACGCATAACTGATCCAAAAATACGACAAAAACCTGGTTGATAGGTAATGAAACTTCAAAAGAGAATACAGAACCCCGCATGACTCTATGCTTTAAACTACTAACTTTGCGTTGTATTTAATGTTTGGTATCGATAAAGCCCTGTAGAGAAGTGGAAATAACCCCCGAAATGCTGCATAAAATCGCCCATTTGGCGAGGTTAGAAATCAAGCCTGAAGAAGAAGCCGAGCTACTTGAGGGTTTACAACAAGTGTTAAGCTGGATGGAGGATCTGACGCACGCTGAGACGGAAGGCGTAGAGCCTTTAACCCATATGACAAATGAGTACAATGTTTGGCGTGAAGATAAAGGCCGTAACGAGCTGTCCCGAGAGGAAGCACTGGAACTTGCCCCCTCGGCAACTGACCGCTATTTCACCGTTCCAAAAGTTTTGGAATAAAATCCGTTAAAAGAAAAGAAATAAGGTAGCGATTACCGTTAGTACGATCATCGACTGGCGAAATTCTTTTTCAGGTAAGATTTTTACAAGTCGAATGCCCAGTAAAGCCCCAATCGCGATAAACGGTACAGTCGTTAAACCTAAAAGGAGGGTAGGGAGGTCTAGATTATCCCAAATCCAGATCTGAAGGGGCATTTTTATAAAATTCACACTCATTATAAACCACGCACCTGTACTTACAAATGCAATTTTATTCAATCGCATTGATAGTAAGTATACCGTTACGATAGGCCCCGCTGCATTACCAATCATGGTAGCAAAACCCACCATTAAGCCAAATAATGGCGCATAGAACTTAGATTGTGTTACAACTTCTATGTCTTTCTTTCGCTCCGACCATACCAGGATGGCCAGTCCGAGGAAAATACAAATTCCCATCAAAACTCTAAATCCTGAAGGGTGGATTTGATTACCTACGGCCAGTGCTATTCCCAAGCCGACGACCGTCCAGGGTAACAGTTTTGAAATATTCTTTAATTGCAGTTCACGACGATAATATAGAACCGCCATTAGATCGGCAATGCACAATATGGGAAGTAATACACCAGTCGAGGTCTTGGCCCCAAACAGAAAGGCCAATGCCGGAACCGATAAAGTGCCCACCCCATGGATGCCCGTTTTAGACATACCGATCAAAATTGCACATGTATAAAATAGTAAAGGTCGGTAGCCGCCTCCTAACAGTTGAGAAATTGATTCAAAGTACTCCAAAATAAATTCGTTTCTAAATCCCGTTTGAAGGTAAGGGAATACCGGAAGGATTACTGAAGTTTGTACCGATTTTTATTCAAAAACAAGCCCACTACCATTCCTCCATCTCGTCTCGGAGCATACGTTCCGCTCGTTTTAGCTCCTCCAATGTTTTTTGATTTCCCAGAGCATCTGCTAGTTTTTGACCCAATTGATAAGCTTCCAATGCCCTTTCGTAAATTTCCAACTCCGTGTAGAGCTGGCCGGCCTGATAATAGGTGGGCAGGTAATTGGGGTGCCATTTCATCAACCCTTCCAAATAATATCGGGCTTTCTCTAGGTCTATGTTCATATACTCCATGGCTAACGCATAGAGATTAAAAGGATCGTTCGGGTCTTCCCGGTAATACGCTAACAGGAGCTCTAATCTCGACGGTGTTGACATAAATTAAATTATTATGCTTGCATACTATTGTTGATTTTTACTTATATTCGCAATCTATGGTACTTGAACCTTACAATCAAATTACATGGAAAATGAAAATATTAGTTTGTATTACTAATGTGCCTGATACGACTGCCAAAATCGCTTTTACCGACGGCAATACAAAGTTCGACAAAACCGGTGTACAGTATATAATTGGTCCATATGATGATTATGCCCTGGCTCGGGGTGTCGAATTAAAAGAACAGACAGGAGGGGCGTTGACCGTATTGAATGTCGGGTTGGCGGATGCAGATCCTCAAATTAGAAAAGCGCTGGCCATTGGCGCTGACGATGCGATTCGGATCGATGCAGAACCTACCGATTCCTATTTTGTGGCCGCTCAGATCGCTGAAATAGCAAGGCAAAATAGCTACGATTTAATTTTAATGGGCAGGGAGTCAATTGATTTTAACAGTGGTGTCGTCCACGGATTGGTGGGTGAAATGCTTGGCATACCCTCGTATTCGCCCGTTATGAAACTCGACATCGAAGGGGGAAAGGCTAAGTTCGCCCGAGAAATTGACGGAGGGAAAGAGTATTTAGAAGCTGACCTCCCATTGGTGCTCGGTTGCCAAGAACCCATTGCTGAATGGAGGATTCCCAATATGCGTGGTATAATGACCGCTCGTACCAAGCCTATACAGGTGGTACCACCAGTTTCGACGGATGAATTGACAACTCTCGAAAAATATGAGCTTCCCCCAGCGAAAGGTGCTTGTAAAATGATTCCGGTAGAAGAAGCAGAAAGACTCATTGAACTATTAAGAACGGAAGCTAAAGTGTTGTAGGGCTTTGGGTAAGGATCAAATCGTTCAGGGAATGATTTGAGCAAAATGTATTTAAGACAAATGTAAAAAATCGAACGAAGCTAAAAGATCATGTCTGTACTCGTTTTTTTAGAAATTGAAAAAGGAATTATAAAAAAGACATCCCAGGAAGCCATTGCCTACGCTTCGGCGGTAGCCTCTAAAATTGGTGGTTCTGTGACCGCCTTGGCTTTGGGGGAAGCCGATGAGCAGGAATTGGCCAAAGCAGGCAACTTTGGTGCCGACAAAGTTTTGCATGTAGCCGATTCCCGATTAAATCAAGAAAACAGTTTAGCCTATGCTAGCGTATTGGTACAAGCAGTACAAAAAACGGAGAGCACCTTAGTAGTACTGGCAAAGTCGGGGCTAGGCGATGCGGTAGCCGCGCGATCGGCCGCACGATTAAAAGCAGCCTTGGTGTCAGGTGCTACAGAATTACCCGAAGTAGGCGATCGGTTTCTGGTCAAAAGAAGCATTTATTCAGGCAAAGCTTTTGCAACGGTAGAATTAAAAGGTGCGATTAAAATTATCGCCATTCGGAAAAATATAAGCATGGAAGTGGTTGAATCGGAGGTAAATGCATCCGTAGAGCCCTTCGATGCAAATCTGGATGACAATGATTTTAAAGCGGTAGTTACTGGGGTAGAAAAAGCCAGTACCGATATTTCACTAACCGATGCAGATATTATTGTTTCAGGTGGAAGAGGAATGAAAGGCCCGGAAAATTGGCAACCTCTCCTCGACTTAGCCGAAGCACTTGGGGCGGCGACGGGTTGTTCAAAACCCGTTTCGGACTTAGACTGGCGCCCCCATCATGAGCATATTGGTCAAACAGGGCTTAAAGTTGCTCCTAATCTCTATATAGCGTGCGGGATTTCAGGCGCTATTCAACATTTGGCTGGGGTGAACGGATCTAAATGTATTGTTGTAATCAACAAGGATCCCGAAGCGCCCTTCTTTAAAGTTGCTGATTACGGTATCGTCGGTGATGTATTCGATGTTTTACCAAGGTTGACACAAGCTGTGAAAGCGGGAAAGTAAATCGATAGCAAGTAGCACTAGGAGGATAGCCTTACGTGCCATTAAGATAAATATCGTTCCTGTCTGATTTAAACTTCAATTCGCTATGTCGGATTTGGAGTCCCGGTAAAGGAGCGACATCATCAACAAACCAATTCACAGGGGGAATGCATGCGTTCCCCTTTTTTTGTCAGGTAAAATCTTCAACTCCGGGTAAAGGATCAAACACATTTCCTGAGGAGCCTCTAAGGTCAAGCTTATCGCCATTTGATTCGGTCCGGGGGGATTCATAGTATCACTCAATTGTGATCCGAATGTGGAAAGTTTCGTTGCGGAAGTGCCTGTTTATACAGACGTTCAAATCATTTGGCCTATACAAACTTCGTTCATTTCACCTCATTGTTACTTAATCAAAGTATTATTTTAAACGGCTAGGCTAGGGGAGTAGGATTTGGGCTCTAGGCTAGCACGCCTATTTGTCCTGTGAACTTGGTAAGTAAAGGAAATTGGGTCGGTGTTTTTTTTTGAAAACGAATAATTAGCTGAGGATTGATAAGCTGATTAATGTTTCTTTCCAGCTCTGAGATTGATACTAGCATAAGACAGTTTTTCGAAGGATTGCTCACCTTGCAGGGATTCCCCCCACCCACCCA
>ENA-UOVV01000284-UOVV01000284.1-compost-metagenome-genome-assembly--contig:-NODE-284-length-69053-cov-14.368127_pt1 | contig 69053 bp, 63 predicted proteins | sample MGYA00238155_ERZ761577 | MGnify/ENA primary metagenome ERZ761577 (study PRJEB28898, sample SAMN06268775) | compost metagenome | isolation source: Emeryville, CA | place: USA:Emeryville, CA | collected... | reverse complement strand
AGCACTTCTACAGCTTCCCGACCATCGAGACGCTGGGTGCGAGCTTTGCCACCACGCTCGACGGCACGGCGATTTCGGGTGAAATCTCCTACTCTCCCGACATGCCCTTTGGCGTTTCTGACGTTGCGCAGAATGCGTCGCAGCTCGACGGCACAGGCGCTACTGGCGTTCTGTTCCCGTCCGCTGGTCCGGCCAGCCCGCTCGCGCCTGCCGGTCCGAACCAGGATACGGTTCACATGATCGAACTGGACGCGATTCAGGGCCAGATCGGTGCGGTGCAGCTCTGGAGCACGACGGACCCGATCACAGAGTTCTTCCGTGCGGATCTCGCGACGCTCGTGTTCAACGCCGGCTTCGTCTATGTGCAGGATGCCAGCAGGTATCCGCTCAATCGCGTCGGTCCGGAAGGCGGTATCGCCAATCCGGGTGCCGCGGCGCTGCTGGGTGGCATCACCAACCCGAAATATGCTGACGACATGTCCTATGGCTATCGTCTCGTTTTCGCGCCGAGCTACAACAATGCCTTCGGCACGGCCCTGACGCTGACGCCGAGCATTTCCTGGCGCCATGACCTGCAGGGCAACTCGCCCGGCCCGAACACGGCCAACTACCTGCAGGGCCTGAAGCAGATTTCGCTTGGTGTTTCGGCCGACTACCAGAACACATGGCGGGGCAATGTGAGCTACACCAACATCTTCGGTGCCGGCTTCGACAACCCCACACATGATCGTGACTTCATCATGGCGAGCGTTTCCTACTCGTTCTGATCCGAAGTCAAGGATGACAAGCAAAGCCCCGGAAAAGCAGCCTTTTCCGGGGCTTCTCTTTGTCCGCTTGACGACAGCGGACGGCTCCTGTTCAACAGCGCGAACGGAGCGTTGATAAATGACTGAACTGGCAAGCAAAAAGGCACTCGTGCTGTTTTCGGGCGGACAGGATTCGACTGTCTGCCTGGCCTGGGCGCTTGTCCGCTATGGCGAGGTCGAAACGGTCGGCTTCGACTATGGCCAGAAGCACAATGTTGAGCTTGAGTGCCGGTTGCGCCTGCTGGGGCGGATACAAGCCCTTTTTCCTGAATGGCGCAGCAGGCTCGGCCCGGACCACATGCTCTCCCTCACCGAACTCGGGCAGATCAGCGAGACGGCGCTCACGCGTAATGTCGAGATCGAGATGGATGAGAGCGGCCTGCCCTCGACCTTCGTGCCGGGGCGCAACCTGCTCTTCTTCACCTATGCCGCCGCGCTCGGCTATCGGCGCGGAGCGCATGTGCTTGTGGGCGGAATGTGCGAGACGGATTACTCCGGCTACCCGGACTGCCGCGCCGATACGCTTTCGGCGCTCGAACAGGCGATTGCCCTCGGCATGGACAAGCCTTTCTGCATCGAGGCGCCGCTCATGAAGATAGACAAGGCGGCAACATGGAAGCTGGCGGAGGAACTGGGCGGAAAGCCGCTTGTCGATCTCATCATAGAAGAGAGCCATAGCTGCTACCGGGGCGACCGGACCCGGCGACATGACTGGGGCTACGGGTGCGGCATCTGCCCCGCCTGCGAATTGCGCGCGCGGGGCTATGATGCCTTTGTGGCGGCGGAAGGCTGAGGCCCATGTACTCGGTGAAGGAAATATTCTACACGCTTCAGGGTGAAGGCGCCCATGCGGGCCGGCCAGCCGTTTTCTGCCGGTTTGCGGGCTGCAATCTCTGGTCGGGGCGCGACGAAGACCGCGCCACGGCTGTCTGCACGTTTTGCGACACGGATTTTGTCGGGACGAATGGAGAAGGCGGCGGCAAGTTTCGTGATGCCGAAGCCCTGGCAGACGCCGTTGAGCGGACATGGGCGAGCGGGTCGAGCAAGGACCGCTTCGTGGTCTGCACAGGCGGTGAACCGCTTCTACAACTCGATGCGCCGCTGATCGCGGCGTTTCATGCGCGCGGCTTCGAGATTGCCATCGAAACGAATGGCACGATCGCAGCGCCCGAGGGCATTGACTGGATTTGCGTCAGCCCGAAGGCAGATGCGGTGCTGGTACAAACAAGAGGCGACGAACTGAAGCTCGTCTATCCGCAGGAAAAGGCCATGCCGGAGCGCTTTGAGGCGCTTGAGTTCCGGCATTTCTTCCTGCAACCGATGGACGGGCCGGAGCGGGAGGGGAATACGCGTGCGGCAACGGCCTATTGTCTCGCACATCCGAAATGGCGGCTCAGCCTCCAGACACACAAGCTGATCGGTATCCCGTGATGAAGATCTACAAGGAATTCTTTTTCGACGCCGCGCACTTCCTGCCCTATGCGGAGGAAGGCCATCCGAACCGCCGGATGCATGGGCATTCCTTCCGCGTCGTCGTCTGGCTGTCGGGCAAGCCCGCGCCGGATACGGGCCTTGTGCGCCATTTCGAGGATGTCGAGCAGGAGGTGATGGCTGTCCGGGAGAAGCTCGATCACCATCTTCTCAATGAGATCAGCGGGCTTGAACTGCCGACGCTCGAGCATATTGCGATCTGGATATGGAACGCGCTTTCCGGGCCTCTCCCCGAAATCACCCGGGTGGAGGTCCATCGCGCTTCCTGCCGGGAGGGCTGCGTTTATGACGGCCCGGCTGCTGCCTAGGAGGACGACATGGCTGTGAAAAAGAAGCGCAAGGCCACCCCGAAGATGCTTACCCAGCTTGGCGCGGAAACCGCCATTCCCGCGACACCGGAAGAAGCCCTGCTGGAGCGCGTGCCCAACCCGCATCCCGACACGAACTATGTCGCGCGCTTCACCGTGCCCGAATTCACCTCCATCTGCCCGGTGACGGGACAGCCGGACTTCGCCCATCTCGTCATTGATTATGTGCCGGGCAAATGGCTCGTTGAGTCGAAGTCGCTGAAGCTCTACATGCAGTCCTTCCGTAATCACGGTGCCTTTCACGAGGACTGCACCGTCGCCATCGGCAAGCGGCTGGCAGAGCTGCTTGTTCCAAAATGGATCAGGATTGGCGGCTACTGGTATCCGCGTGGCGGCATCCCGATCGACGTATTCTGGCAGAAAGGCAAGCTTCCGGCTGGCGTCTGGGTGCCGGAACAAGGCGTTGCCTCCTACCGGGGCCGCGGCTGAGGCCGATACAAAAATTAAGTACCGGTTAACGACAGCGTTCTATTGTCCGGTCAGAGACGGGAATACAGCCATGGGCGGGGCGGCTGGTTCGCGTATATGCCGGAGACCTGTCTGTGTTTTCTACCAAGGAAGCCCCCGCTCTTCCCGATGATCATACCCAGCGCGAGCTGGCGACGATGTTTCGGGATTCGCTGCTGCCCATCTCGCTTTTCCTCGCGGGGCTCTACACCTTTTTCGCATTGCTGCATGTGACCACGCTGGGCGATTCCGCGCGGAGCACCATGCTGCTTGCGGCATTTGGTGGTGTGGCGGCGTTTCTTGCTGTTGCGCTGACGATTTACAAAGGCCGCCTGCCAGTGAGCTATTCCGGGATGGCAGGGCTTTTCATCTTTGCCGTCGTACTCACCAATTCTGCGCTTCATATGTGGCTCGAGCAGGAAATCAGCCAGTCCACCAATTTCGCGCTGCTCTTTGTGGGAGCCGGTCTTTTCTTTGCCTCCCGCCTGCACCTCTTCATCTCCTATCTCGCGGCCTCTGTGACCTGGCTGCTGATTGCGACATCGGCAACGATTTACACACCCGATTTTCGCCATTTCGCCATCATGAATATTCAGGCAATCGTGATCGGTGTGCTGGCGATGGAAATCCGTCTGCGGAACAGCCGGCGTCTGATCGCGATGCGCGTTCAAGCAAACAAGCGCGAGCGCACGCTCACTCAGGCGCTTGCAAAAGCACAGCTTTATTCCGCAGCGGAGCGCGAGAACAAGGCGAAGACCGAGTTTCTCGCCAATGTCAGCCACGAGCTGCGCACGCCACTGAACGCAATCCTTGGCTTTTCCGAGGCGATGGAGCGCGAGCTGTTCGGCCCGCTCGGGGACAGGCGCTATGTCTCCTACGTGCATGACATTCACCATGCCGGGACGCATCTCCTGTCGCTGGTGAATGATATTCTGGATCTCTCCCGCATCGAGCTTGAAGGATTTTCTCTCTCGCCACAGCAGATCGACTTTGCACGAGTCTGCAAAAATTGCCTCGCCATTGTGCGGGGCCGCGCGGAACGGGGGCAGGTGCAACTTGTCTTTGATGCAGTTCCCCCCTTTCCCGTCATTGAAACAGATGAGCGACGGCTCAAGCAGGTGCTCATCAATCTTCTCAACAATGCCGTGAAGTTCACGCCGGCCGGTGGCACGGTGACGCTCGAAATCGCCCATACGTCAGACGGAGGGGCGATGATCCGCGTGCGCGATACAGGCATCGGCATGACGGAAGAGGAAATCGAGAACGCCGCCCGCCCCTTCTGGCAGGCCGATGCGGGGCTCGACCGGGCCTTCGAGGGAACGGGGCTTGGACTTGCGCTTGTGACGGAGCTCCTTCGCATGCTGCGCGGGGAGTTCCGGCTTGAGAGCCAGAAAGGCCGCGGCACTGTCGCAACCGTGATCCTGCCGCCACGGCTTCGGGCGGGGACAGGAACGGGAACGGCCACGGCGGCCTGACGCGCTTCCGCAGGGGCATCCCCGCGCGAATGCCGTTCCCTCCTTTTTCTCACCGTCCAATGCGCAACGCAGCCTTGTTTTCAGCCCCCGGCTTGCTAAGACTCTCGCCAACAACACAAGCACAGCACCCGGGAGGAATTCATGGAAGAGCGCATTGTCACGACGATCACGGACGGCGTTGCCGATGTGCGGCTGCACCGCGCCGACAAAATGAATGCGCTCGACGATGCGATGTTCCATGCCTTGCTGGAAACGGGCGAGAAGCTGAAGGCTGACAAGTCCGTGCGCGCGGTCGTTATTTCGGGCGAAGGGCGCGCCTTCTGTGCCGGTCTCGACATGAGCAATTTCGGTCGCATGGCGAGCGGCAATCGCGATGCCGAAAAATCCGATGTCACGGGCCGCCTTGCGCCACGCACGCATGGTGTCGCTAACCGCGCACAATATGCAGCGCTTGTCTGGCGCGACATTCCCGTGCCGGTGATTGCGGCTGTTCATGGCGTTGCCTTTGGCGGCGGCTTTCAGGTAGCGCTTGGAGCGGATATGCGTTTCGCGGCACCGGGTACCCGCTTCTCGGTCATGGAAATCAAATGGGGCCTCGTGCCTGACATGGCCGGCATGTTCCTGATGCGCGGCCTTGCACGCGAAGATATTATCCGCGACCTCACCTATACGGGCCGGATCTTCGAGACAGACGAGGCGCTCGCTTACGGCTTTGTGACCCGCATCTGCAATGATCCTTATGCCGATGCGCTCGCGACCGCGCGCGAAATTGCCGACAAGAGCCCGAGCGCCATTCGCGCGGCGAAGCGCATTCTCAATGACGCGCCGGACGGGACCGCGGCTTCCATCCTGCTTGCCGAATCCGTCGAGCAGGACAAGCTGATTGGCGGCGAGCACCAGAAGGAAGCCATCATGGCCAATCTGGAAAAGCGCCGCCCGGTTTTCAAAGACTGATCATCAATCGGTGAGACACGCGGCGAGACCGCGATCCAGACCTTCGAGAAGATCCTGCTCGGCTTCCAGCCCGATGGAAAGCCGCAGCAGGCGGTCTGTGATCCCGGCCTCCGCCCTTACCGCCTCTCCCATATCCAGATGCGTCATGGTGCCTGGATGGGAGACGAGGCTTTCAACGCCTCCGAGCGACTCCGCAAGCGTGAAGAAGCGCACCTCTTCCAAAAAGCGGCGAACCGCCTTCACGCCACCTGCAAGTTCGAAACTCAGCATGGCGCCGAAGCCTTTTTGCTGGCGCACGGCTATGGCATGGGTCAGGTGCGTGGCAAGCCCCGGATAATAGACCGTGGAAACCGCAGGATGCTGCGCCAGGTGCTCCGCGATCGCCATTGCGCTTGTTTGTTGCTGCCGCATCCGCGGATGAAGTGTGCGCAGACCGCGGAGCGTGAGCCATGCGTCAAAAGGCGCCCCGGCGCTACCGACGACATTGCTCCAATATTTCAGTTCATCTGCCTTTGCAGCATCAGCAGCAATAACCGCGCCGCCAATCACATCGGAATGGCCATTCAGATATTTTGTTGTGGAATGGATGACATAATCCGCGCCGAATTCAATCGGGCGCTGAAGGGCTGGTGAAAGAAACGTATTGTCCACCGCCACTTCCGTGCCCACGCGCTTTGCTTTTTCAGCGAGGCTCGCAATATCCACGACGCGCATGAGCGGGTTGCTTGGTGTCTCGATCAGCAGAAGCGCGGGCCGTTCGCTCAGCGCCGCATCGACAGATTCTTCATTTCCCTGATCGACAAGCCGCAAGCGAAAATGCCCTCGCTCTGCCCGAGCCTTGGCGAGACGCATCGTGCCGCCGTAGCAATCATGTGGCGCGAGAACGAGATCGTCACGCCGAAGACGGCCGAGAAGAAGGTCGATTGCGGCCATGCCGCTTGAGGTTACGACTGCGCCTGCACCGCCCTCGAGAGCCGCCAAAGCGCCTGCAAGAATGTCACGTGTCGGGTTTCCGGCGCGACCATAATCATAGCTGCGCGGCTGATCGTAACCGGTGAACTCGTAGGTGCTGGAAAGATAGAGCGGCGGCACCACGGAAGCGAACGCCGTGTCGCTCGCGACGCCATAAGCCGCAGCAATGGTTTCGGGGCGAATCGCCTTCCCTTTAGTCATTGAAGAAGCGTCCTTCCTTTACCTCAGGAACAATGCCGACACGGATAAGAAAATCACCGAAATGCTCGCCTATCTGACGCTCACGCGCATATCGGCCAAGTGTCTCTTCGAGCACTTCGAGGATGACCGGCTCGGCCACATTCTCGCGGACCATCTTGTTCAAACGCTCGCCGTGGAAACCGCCACCAAGATACAGATTGTATTTTCCCGGCGCGCGCCCCGTGAGGCCAATTTCGGCGATGTAAGGCCGCGAGCAACCATTGGGACAACCGCTCATGCGGATGGTGATCGCTTCATCACTCAGACCATGTCGCGCCATGATCTTCTCAATCTTTGTGAGAAGGTCTGGCATGTAGCGTTCGCTCTCTGCCATTGCCAGGCCACAGGTGGGTAACGCAACACAAGCGATCGCATTCTTCCGCAGCGTGGAAGCGGTTTCATCCAGCAGGTCATAGGTTTTCATTATGCCTTCAATGACAGGCTTATCCTCGGCCTTCACCCCGGCAATAATGAGGTTCTGATTTGGTGTCAGCCGGAAGGTTCCCCTGTGTACCCGCGCGATGTCGCGCATCGCATCTAGCAACTTCAGTGTCAGACGGCCGCTCTGAATAAACACGGTGCGATGGTGTCGCCCGTCCGGAGTTTCATTCCAGCCGAAACTGTCGCCATTGGTGGTGAAGGCGAAGGGGCGCGCTTCCTCGAATGGCGCGCCCATATGGCGCTCGATCTCGGCCTTTACCCAGTCGAGACCCTTGTCATCGATTGTATATTTAAAGCGCGCGTGCATGCGATCCTTGCGATCGCCATAGTCACGCTGCACAGCCATTACCCCATCGACGCAGGCGAGCAGACGATCAACCGGTATGAAGCCTATCAGGCTCGCAAGACGTGGATAGGTTTCCGGCGCCTGGTCGGTACGGCCCATGCCGCCACCAATCACGACATTAAATCCTTCCAGACCTTTCGAACCTCCAATCGCGATGAAGCCGAGATCCTGCGCATAGACATCAATATCGTTTGAGGGTGGTAGCGCGAAGCCGATCTTGAATTTGCGCGGCATATAGGTACGGCCATAAAAAGGTTCTTCAGGCTCGGAAGAGGCCACGCGTTCATCGCCATACCAGATTTCATGATAGGCGCGCGTCTTAGGAATAACGTGATCGCTGACCCTCTTTGCCATGGCGGCGACTTCGGCATGAAAGCGGGAGCTTTGGGGATCTACAGTTGACATCACACCGCGGCTGTCATCGCCACAGGCTGCGATCGTGTCGAGCAACGTCTCATGCAGGCCTTGAATGATGGGGCGCAGGCTGTCTTTGAGTACCCAGTGAAACTGGAAGGTCTGGCGTGTGGTGAGGCGCAGCGTCTCGCCGCCATGGTCACGCGCAAGCTCATCAAGCTTCAGCCATTGCGCAGGCGTGCAAACACCACCTGGCAACCGGACACGGATCATGAACTGATAGGCAGGTTCCAGCTTCTGCCTGCGACGTTCATCACGAATATCCCGATCATCCTGCTGATAGATACCGTGAAACTTCATCAGCTTCACATCGTCATCAGACGGGACAGCGCCAGTGATACGATCAAGAAGACCTTCCGCAATGGTCCCTCTCAGATAGTTGCTCTCATATTTCATCCTCTCGTCAGGGCTCAAGCGGTCGAGAGGCTGAGAGAGATCGTGGCTACGATCGACAGAACTCGTCATGATGTTGCCTCAGTAAACATCGCGCTGGTAACGGTGGTCGGCTTGCAGGGAGCGCACATAGTCTTCTGCTGCCTCTCGGCCGATATGTGCTTCATCCGCGACGATATCGATCAGTGCTTTATGCACATCGGGCGCGAGATTGGTGGCATCGCCACACACATAGATGTGCGCACCTTCCTCAAGCCATGCAAAGATGTCTCGTGCCTGCTCTTTCATCCGGTGCTGGACATATAATTTTTCCGCCCGGTCGCGCGAGAAGGCGACATCCATTCGGGTCAGCGTTTCATCTTTCAGCCAGCTTTGCCATTCTGTCTGGTAGAGGAAATCGGTTCGAAAATTGCGCTCACCGAAGAAGAGCCAGCTCTTTCCTTCCGCCCCGCGCACTTCGCGCTCCTGCATGAACGCACGATAAGGCGCCACGCCGGTTCCGGCTCCCACCATGATAATCGGAACATCATCAGCCGGCAGGCGGAAATGTGGGTTGCTCTGAATATAGACGGGCACGATGGCATCAAGTTCCGTGCGATCGGCCAGCATGCAGGAAGCCACACCGCCGCGCTGCTCGCCATGCAACTCGTAGCGAACCGGCGAGACAGTGAGATGCGCTTCGTCGGGCGCGGCTGAGAGGCTTGATGCAAGCGAATAGAGCCGTGGTTGAAGCGGGCGCAGCGCGCTTGCAAATCCCGATGCCGTGACACCGGACACGGGGAAACGTCGAACAATATCAATGATGTGATGCGTGCGCAGGAACACAGCCTTGTCGCCCGCCCGGTCCTCCTCGCCCAGAATCCGCAGTTCCTCGGCTTCAGCGATAAGTGCCCAGTAATCAAGAAAACGCGGCGTCGCGGCGGTGATCTCGAAATGGTGAGTCAGTGCATCGCCCAAAGAGACTGTTTTTCCCTTGTGTTCCAACATTTCATCAGCCGAGAGCGACAAGGCATCAAGAAGCAAGGCTACGACCGCCGGATCATTCGATGGAACAATGCCCAGCGCATCCCCCGGTTCATAGGTGAGGCCCGATCCCTCAAGAGAAAATTCGAGATGGCGCGTTTCCTTGGTCGAACCGCGGCCGACAATGACGATATTGTCCAGCACCTGCGCGGGGAAAGGGTTGCGCTTGTCGTAAGACGAAGCCGCAGCGCTGCTCTTTGCCGTCTGAATCGTGACGACGGGCGCCGCCGCTTTCTCCTCCGCCGCAAGTTGCGAGACGATGCTTTCCATCCACGCAGCGGCAGGATCTTCATAATCAACATCGCAATCAACGCGGGGGCTGAGCCGCTTCGCGCCCAGCTCCTCAAAGCGGGCATCAAGCCGCTTGCCCGCCTGGCAGTAGAACTCATAGGTGGAGTCGCCGAGTGCCAGTACCGCAAAGCGGGCATCGGGCAGTTTTGGCGCCTTGCGACCTTCCACAAACTCAAAGAATCCTGTGGCGGGCTGCGGTGGATCACCCTCGCCATAAGTACTCACGATGATGAGTACATCCTGTTCCTGACCGAGCTGGCGCTGTTTGTAATCCGCCATGTCAGAAAGGGTGCAGGCTAATCCCCTTTCTTTCAGCTTCGCTTCCAGCCCGCGCGCCAATTCGGCAGCGTTACCCGTCTCTGTCCCATAGAGAATGGTGAGCTTTCGCGCGGACGGAGCGGCGGGTACGGCGGGCTCCCCGGCCACGCCAGCGCCCATGCCTGCTTCCATCCCTGCAAAATAGCCACTCAGCCAGCGCGCCTGCGTAGAGGTGAGCGATTGCGTCAGCTCCTTCAGCAGCCGTAATTGTTCCGGGCTAAGCGGTTGCTCCGGCGGTGTCATTTGCGCGGGTACCTCAGCATACGCTTCTCTTCCCCGCGCCCATCAACACCTTGCGGCGGCTTTTTTACGGCGTGGTTCTAGCGAAGCATGTTTCGTTTGCCGCACATGTGCGGTCTTTCATGGCATAAGACAAACGCATATTATTTTTCTTTACCTGCAAAATTTTGCATTTAAATACGAAGCCGGGCGCTGTTTCACGACGCAGGCGGTGCATCCCTGTCCATCAACTCATCCGCCCGTCTGATATTCGCCTCATGTCTATCCAGCATCTCACGCAGATCGGCATGTAGCTCATCGTCTCGTATTTGCGGAAGCAATTCCTCGAGCTTTCGTACGACCCAAGCCTGACCGCGATTCAAAAAACGAAGTCGGTCTGGCAGATCCTCAATCGCCATCGCCTTGTCATAGAAGGCGCCACATTTCAGCGACGGTTCGCCACCCAGTCGCTTCACCTGCCGGAACAGCATGGCGCACCAGTGCAGTTCATCATCCCGAATGATTTTCAGCAAGGCAGCATAGTTCGTACCGGAAACCCCTTCACTGCTCGCTATCGCAACGCGCGCACCTGCCCGCTCGGCTTCCAATAGTTCGTTCAGGCGGGTGACAAGTTCTTCACGCGGTAGAAAGCCCATATAGACATCATCTGCTTCCGACGCATAACAGACTGGCGAGGCAGGTTCATCGCTCATATTGCGATCTCCGCTGCTGCGCGTAGGCCAGTGCGTATCCGCGCCATCACACCCGGGTCGGCCTTCGTAGAGTGAACGACATAGGCGGAATAGGAGAACTCGGGACTGTTCGGCACAAGAGCAAGCCGCCCCTCTTCCAGATAGGAGCGGATGAAACCCTTGCGGAAATATCCATATCCGCCTGTAGCCAGAATGTAGTCGAGAGCGAGTGGGCCGTAGCTGATGGAAACGACCGCATTGGGCTGATCGGGGAAGGCCGCCTGATAGCTTGCGGCAAATTCATCCCCCCAATCTATTTGCACCCGGTCCTCCGGAGCGAGCGGCTTGTTGACGGGTGTAGTGCGCACGAGAACCAGTTTTTCTTCGAACAGCAATTCAGCGACGACACCGGGCCTGCTCTTTGCGGCATAGAGGACCGCCACATCAAGCGATCCATCCTGTACCTGCTCCATCAGTCGCTCGGAAGTATCAATCTGTGTGCTGACGGCTATCTCGGGACATTCGCGCCGCATCCAAAGGAGCCAATGACGGAGAAGCGGACTCCAGAGGCTAAGCTCTGCGCCGATCGTTACCACCGTGTCGCGACCGGGCGGCAGTGCAACTGCATGACGCGCCCTATCCCACACCTGAACAAGCGTCGTGGCAAATCGCATGAACTGCTCGCCTGCGGGGGTGAGCTTTGCGCCTGCCTTGTTTCGAATGAAAACCGGGCGATCCAGCTTGTCTTCAAGAACGCGGATGCGCGCGCTTACAGCCGTTTGCGTGAGATTCAGATTGGCAGCCGCACTGACAAAGCTGCCCGTCTTCACCACTTCAAGAAATGTTCGGGCGACGTCGATATCCATGGATCTGGCTTCCGGTGTCTCGTGTAAGCCTCACCATATTGAGACAAAATTTTCTGCTTGTAAGCATAAATAACATTCGTTTGTTTGCTTTCATAAAATGCTCCAACGTGATGGCCTCGCAAAAAGGAGCTCCCATGACTATCCAGCTCGGGCAAATCGCCCCCGATTTTGAACAGGACAGCACGCACGGCCGCATCCGCTTCCATGATTGGCTCGGATCAAGTTGGGGTGTGTTTTTCAGTCACCCAAAGAACTTCACGCCTGTCTGTACAACCGAACTCGGCGAAGTCGCACGACTGCGCCCCGAATGGGACAAGCGGAACGTCAAGCCGATCGGCCTTTCGGTCGATCCGGTGGAAGCCCATCACAAATGGGAAAAGGACATTGCCGAAACGCAGGGCCACGCTCTCGACTTCCCCATGATCGCAGATCCGGATGCGCGTGTTTCCTCGCTCTATGGCATGATCCATCCGGAGAGCGACCCGACGGTGACCGTTCGGTCGGTTTTCGTGATCGACCCTCAGCGCAAGGTTCGACTCATCCTCACTTATCCGCCCAGCACGGGCCGGAATTTTGCCGAGATTCTCCGGAGCATTGACAGCCTTCAACTGACAGATGCACGTAGCATTGCGACACCGGTGAACTGGGAAGCAGGTCAGCCTGTCGTGATCTCACCAAAACTTTCCGATGAAGAAGCGACGAGACAGTTTCCGCAAGGCTTCAAGACGCTGAAGCCCTATCTGCGGATGGTTGACCTTGGAGCGCAGAAATAACAACCGAATACGCTCGGGAGGAGCAGTGAGATCGCCGCTATCAGGGAGATGGCGGCGATCTCTTCGTATGAACCTGCGGCGTTTTTCGGAACCCTTCCTTCATTTCCCCTTCTTATCGGAGTCGCGACGTGACCAACAGCAACACGACACTATCTTCCTTTTCTCTGCCGCCCTTGCCCTACGATCACTCGGCACTCGCTCCTTGTCTTTCTAAGGAAACACTGGAGACGCATCACGGAAAGCATCATGCGCGATATATCGAGGTGCTGAATCGCCTGCTTGCAGAGCGGAAAGCATCCCCCGCCACGATGGAAGAAATCATCCGGACAACTGACGGCAAGGACAGGCAGGTCTTCAACAATGCCGCTCAGGCATGGAACCACGCTTTCTTCTGGGAATGCATGACACCCAAGTATGCTGAACCAAACGGTGTACTTGCCGCAGCCATCACCCGTGATTTCGGCAGCCTCGATGCCTTGAAACAGCGTTTCACGGCGGAAGGCGCTGGGCATTTTGGCTCAGGCTGGGCGTGGCTCATCTCCCGCAAGGGTTCGCTATCCGTTGTCTCAACGCATGATGCGGCGGCGCCGATTACGGAAATGGACGCCACCCCGATCCTCACCTGCGATGTCTGGGAGCACGCCTATTACATCGACTATCGTCAGGATCGCGCGGGCTGGCTTGGTACCTGGTGGGACAAGCTTGTCAACTGGGAGTTCGCTGCAGCACAGTACTCCGCCTCGCTCGGAGAGCGCGGTGCGTGGCACTTCCCTCGTCCCGCCCGTTGACGGCGGGATGAGACAAAGTGATCCATGTGTATCGTTGCGATGTATTCTAGGACACGGGCGTTTAGGCCGTCTCGGTTGCTCGTTTTCGGCGAGTGGTAGCCTTTGCCTCAGCAACATCGAAACGTGGCCCGCGCCGCTCATTCTCTTTGACATTCGGCACAAGGAAATCGCGGGGCGGACGCGCGATATCCGCAAGGGTGTATTTGTCGAGCGTGGTCACAAAGGAAGACAGCGCTTCATTCAGCACCGACGCCAGCTCGCATTTGCGCGTGAGGACGCATTGATTGCCGGTGGCGAAGCATTCCACCAGCGCGAAATCCGGTTCTGTCTGGCGGATGACAGCACCGAGATTGATGTCTTCCGGCCGCATCCCGAGCGTGAAACCGCCGGACCTTCCGCGCACCCCCCTCAGGAATCCGCTTCGTGTCAGGATATTGACCACCTTCATCAGATGCGCCTTTGACACGTCATAGACCTTCGAGGTCTCGTCAATGGTGATCAGGCGATCCTGCTGGCTCGCCGCATACATGAGAACACGCAACGCATAGTCGGAAAGTGTGGTGAGACGCATACGGACAACCTGTGAAAAGGGACTGCTCGGAAGGACGTGGCCTGCGACAAACAAGATAATAGCCGCAGGCGCTGCAAACTATATGATATATGTTATATAAATCTTATGTGATGCAAGATTGCATCCCGCGCCAGAGGGGCTTCCATGAGCATCCGCCAGATTGCCCTTTTCAGTTATGGCTTCCGGCCCTTCTTTCTCGGAGGCGCGCTCTGGGCCTTGTTTGCCATGTTGATCTGGATTGGCCTGATAACCGGAGAAGTCGTTTCCCTCGGTCTTACCCCCGCCGCGTGGCATGCGCATGAGTTTCTGTTCGGCTATGTCGGTGCCATCATTGCGGGCTTCCTGCTTACAGCGGTTCCCAACTGGACGGGACGCGCGCCGCTACAGGGTTCCCCGCTCCTTTCTCTCTTCATTCTTTGGCTTATGGGGCGCATCGCCTTTCTGCTTGCGTCGCAGATCGGTTATCTCGCGGCTGCCATTGCGGACAGTCTCTTCCTCATCGCGCTTGCCGTTTTTGTGTTTCGGGAGGTGGTGGCAGCGGAAAACACGGGCAATATCCGGATCGCTCTCATTCTTTCGGTGCTGGCGCTCGCCAATCTCCTCTTCCATGCCGAGATCATCACCCAGGGCCAGCCGGTATTCGCCGTGCGTGGCACGATCTCGCTGATCGTGATGCTGATCGGCGTTATCGGCGGGCGTGTCGTTCCCAATTTCACGCGCAACTGGCTCGCGAGGCGGGGTGATACGCGTCTGCCCGCCCCTATGGGCCGTTTCGATCAGGTGGTGCTTGCAAGCAGCATCGTGGCACTTGCCTTCTGGACTTTCCTGCCCGATTTGCCTGTCAGCGCGCTTTTTCTTTTCGCAGCGGGCGTCATGCACGCCGCGCGCCTCGGGCGCTGGTCAGGATGGCGGACAGGTGCGGAACCTCTCGTTCTCATCCTGCATATAGGCTATGCGTTTGTGCCTCTCGGCTTTGTGCTTGTTGCACTGTCTTTCGTCTGGCCGTTCGACATCCCGCTCTCGGCGGCACTTCATGCCTGGACAAGCGGTGCAATGGGTGTGATGACGCTCGCGATCATGACGCGGGCGACGAGAGGCCATTGCGGCCATCCCCTGACAGCGCCGCCTACCACACAGTTCATCTATCTTATGGTAGTTGTCGCCACCCTGCTTCGGCTTTCGGAGATCCTTCTGCCCGATGCAGCGTCCATGCTCCATCTTGCGTCAGGCGGAGCGTGGCTTGTTGCTTTTTCAGGTTTTGTGGCGGCCTATGGCCCGATGCTGCTGCGACCGCGGGCGGGCTCAGCCCAAGGCTGATATCCCGCTCCGCAATACACATGATGGCCGGCGATCAGATGACGCCAAGTGCTTCCATGGCTTCCGCGACGCGAACAAAGCCCGCCACGTTTGCTCCGAGAACATAGTCGCCCGGGGAGCCGTATTCTTCTGCCGTCTGCGCGCAGAGGTCGTGGATGCCGACCATGATGTTGCTGAGACGTGCTTCCGTTTCCTCAAAGGACCAGCTGTCGCGCGAAGCATTCTGCTGCATCTCGAGAGCGGAAGTTGCCACACCGCCGGCATTCGCCGCCTTGGCGGGGCCAAAGAGAACACCCGCCTCGCGGAAGGCCGCGATAGCGTCCGGCGTGGATGGCATGTTCGCGCCTTCACCGACGGCCAGGACACCGTTCTTGATGAGGGTGCGGGCATCCTTGCCCGTCAGTTCGTTCTGCGTTGCGGAAGGCATGGCCACATCGCAAGGCACATCCCAGATGGAACCTCCCTCGACATAGCGAACCTTGCCACCCTTGCGCCTCGCATATTCGTAGATACGCTCGCGGCGCAACTCCTTGATCTCCTTCACGAGATCAAGGTCGATACCATCCTCATCCACGACATAGCCATTGGAGTCCGAGCAGGCGACGACCTTGCCGCCAAGCGAGATGATCTTTTCCATGGTGTAGATCGCCACATTGCCCGAGCCGGAGACGACGGCGCGCTTGCCGTCAAAATCGGTGCCGCGTGTACGCAGCATGCACTGCACGAAGGTTGTGGCGCCGTAGCCCGTCGCTTCCTTGCGGGCGCGGGAGCCGCCATAGATCAGCCCCTTGCCTGTCAGCACACCGGCTTCATAGCGATTGGTGATGCGCTTGTATTGTCCGAACATGTAGCCGATCTCGCGCGCGCCCACGCCGATATCGCCTGCAGGCACGTCCGTGTATTCACCGAGATGACGCTGCAGCTCCGTCATGAAGGACTGACAGAAGCGCATGATCTCGCCATCAGAGCGGCCGCGCGGATTGAAATCCGATCCGCCCTTGCCGCCGCCAATGGGCAGCCCCGTCAGCGCATTCTTGAAGGTCTGCTCGAAGCCGAGAAACTTGATGATTCCGAGATTGACCGACGGATGAAACCGGATGCCACCCTTATGCGGCCCGAGCGCCGAATTGAACTGAACCCGGAAACCCCGATTGATGTGATAATTGCCTTCGTCATCCATCCACGGCACGCGGAAGATGATCTGTCGCTCCGGCTCACAGATGCGTTCAATGAGTGCGTTGTTCGCATAGTGGGGGCGTTTCGCTACCACCCGACCGATGCTTTCCAGCACCTCGGTGACCGCCTGATGAAATTCGGTTTCGCCCGCATTTCTTTTCAGAACTTCTGCAAGGATCGGTTCGATCTTCTCGTCGATTTTTATCACGATAACGTCTCTTCAATCAGAGTATCCAAAACGGGAAAAGCCCTCTCGGCCCGGTTGGTGCGTCCGCGTGCCACCGCGTGGAAGCATCCCAGATACAGAGAGGTCAATTTCAAGCGACACTGTTAGACGATGCTGGCCGGAACATCTACCTTTCCCTTGGCGAAGGAAATATGGATAATTTCGTCTGCTCCTGAAGACGGGAAGCAGTCGCATGCTCAAAGGCGTCCAGCCAGTCTCTCAATAAACCCTTGTCTTCCTTGGAAAACCGCGCTCGTTCTACGAGATTTCCGAAACTGTCACCGGGGTGGCATCGCTCGTATTCCCGCATCGCATGGGCAATTATCCGGGGTCGTTGTTCTTTGGTAGCGGGGCCGATACCGGCAAGAATCCCGTTGAGACTTATTGTGAGTCGCGATATTGCGGCCTCAACAGTCTTCCCTTCACGATCTTGAGCAACCGCTGAAAGCTCGGTCTGCCCTGCAATCTGTGCCACGCCACGGCCCCGTGCCTCGTCAAACATAGATCAATAATACATCTATTATGACAAAATATGCCTGTGGCATTGTGAGGCAGGGTTCTCACCCTACCCAGTCTTCCCGCCCAGATATTCGGCAAGGACGACAGCCTGATTGTGAGCCCCATCCTTCGAGCCATAGAGAAGTGTTGCCGTTCCGCGCCCAAGAGCATCTCTCAATCGCTGAACTTCCGTAAAATTGTTGTCCAGTTCAGCGCGGTATTTGCGACGGAATTCAGCCCAACGAGCAGGATCGTGTCCAAACCATTTTCGCAAGCTGGTGCTGGGCGCGATTTCCTTGTGCCAAAGCGTCAGCTTTGCTTCTTCCTTGCTGATCCCCCGCGGCCACACGCGATCAACGAGCACGCGCACGCCATCTGCGCGTGATGGTTTTTCGTAGATACGTTTGATCCTGATCTTCACCACGATGAAACCTCGCGGGACGTCGCGGAAATCACATTGATGCGAAGGATTGTACTACAACTCTCATCCGACAAGCGACCGACAGCGGACGGTGCTACCCGACTGCGGGTTCGTAGAGCCGGAAAAAGGCAGAAAGCGTGAAATCAAGATGCTGCTCGATTTCTTCCGGGGTGAGGTCGATTTCCTCACCGCACAATACTTTCATGTGGAAGGGACCGAGAACGAGCGCGATGAAGGTGCGTGCCGCGCGCATCGGATCATCGATCCTGAGCTTTCCGAGTGCGGATTGCGTGCGGAGATAATCCGCCACGATCTCATGGCCAAGCCCCGGACCTGCGCGATAGAAGATGGTGCCTACTTCGGGGAATTGCGGCACTTCAGCAACGATAACGCGGAGCAGCGACATTTTCGGTTGCTGAAGGACGCCCTCCAGAAAGAGCGTCGCTATCTCGCGCAGCGCTTCCGGCGGTTCCTTTCCCTCCAGCGTGTCAAAATCGAGATGGCCGAAGAAATTCTCGCACTCCTCCTCGACCATCGCCTGAAAGAGCCCGGCCTTGCCGCCAAAAAGATCATAAAGCGTTGCGAGTGAGCCACCCGAGACGCCAACAATGTCGTTAAGACTGGTGGCCCCATAGCCCTGACGAAGAAAAACCTGCCGCGCAGCCTCAAGAATGGCCTTCCGCCTTTTCTCCCGGCGGTTTGGTGCGTTTTTTCTTTTCAGCGCCTGCATTCAGCTTTCCCTCCCACGGCCCGACACCCTGCCCGGCTTATTGTGCCGCCTCTTCTGTCGTGTGCTCCAAGCCGCCGCCGCCCAGAACCTTGTAAAGGTTGACGGTATTGCTGACCTGCGCAAGCTGGATGCGGATAAGCTCCTGTTGCGCTGCGTAAAGCGAGCGCTGTGCATCAAGCAGGGTCAAGTAGCTGTCAATGCCGCTGCGATAGCGGCGCTCTGCGAGCGCATAGCTTTCTGCCGTCGCCTCGACAAGCGCGCGCTGTGCGGCAACCTGTCCTTCATAGGTGCCCTGCCCCGCCAGCGCATCGGCCACTTCGCGGAACGCTGTCTGGATCGCCCCTTCATAACGGGCAATATGGATTTCGCGCTCCACCTCGGCGGCGCGGAAATTGGCGAGATTTTTCCCGCCTTCAAAGATGGGGATGCTGATCTGCGGCATGAAGCTCCATGCGCCTGAGCCCGGCTCGAACAGACCGGAAAGGGAGCTGCTTGCCGTACCGCCTGATGCCGTCAACGCAATGCGCGGGAAAAACGCAGCCCGTGCCGCGCCGATATTCGCATTTGCGCCACGAAGCAGATGCTCCGCCTGCCGAATATCCGGCCTGTTTTCCAGCAGGTCGGAGGGCAGACCCACCGGCAGATCGGCGATGAGGTTCTCGATACCCTGCGCGTCATCAAGCGCTGTTTCATCAATCGGCGCACCTACGAGAAGTGCCAGCGCATTGCGGTCCTGTGCAACCTGACGGACAAAGGCGTAGCTGTTCGCGCGCGCTGTCTCTACGGCTGTCTGTGCCTGCGCCAGTTCGAGCTTAGATGACACACCGCGATCAAAGCTCATCTGGATCAGCTTGTAGGAATCTTCCTGCGCTGCCAGTGTTTCCTCGGTAAGCTTGAGCAGCCTCTGATCCGCCTTGAGCGTCAGATAGGCATTTGCCACTTCGGCAATCAGCGTAATCTGTGCTGCGCGGCGCGCTTCCTCGGTTGCGAAATAGTCCCGCAAGGCCCGCTCGTTGAGGCTCTGCACGCGGCCGAAGAGATCAAGCTCATAGGCTGCCACACTTGCCTGCACGCCATAGCGTGTTCCCGTGACGGGTTGGCCGGTGCCGGAGAGATCACCCGGAATGCGTTCACGCGCCATGTTCCCTTCGCCGCGAATAGCGGGCAGCAATTCCGCCCGCTGGACGCGGTAAAGGGCGCGGGCGCGCTCCACATTCAGCACAGCCTCGCGCAGATCCCGATTATTTTCGAGTGCCTGCGCGATCAGCCCGCGCATCGCGTCGGAAAGGAAAAAGTCCCGCCAGCCAAGCTCTGCCAGATCGACGCCCTTCTCCGCTGCTTCGCCATAGGCAGGGCCAGAAGGCCAGTTCTGCGGGATGGGCGCGCCCGGGCGCTCATAATCCGGCGCAAGCGTGCAAGCGCCGAGAAGAAGCGAGGCTGCGAAGAGAGGAAGAAACTTTCTCATCACTCAATTTCCGATTCCGGTGCGGCGGCGTTTGACCGGCCCCGCGAGAAAAAGCGCTGCACGACCACGAAGAAGAGCGGCACGAAGAAGATTGCGAGAATTGTCGCCGAGATCATGCCGCCCATGACGCCGATACCAATGGCGTTCTGGCTGCCCGAGCCGGGGCCGGATGCCGTTGCGAGCGGCAACACGCCCAACGTGAATGCAAGCGAGGTCATGACGATGGGGCGAAGGCGCAACTGCGCGGCATGCAGCGTAGCTTCGATAAGTCCCTCGCCCTTCTGGTAGAGGTCCTTCGCGAACTCGACAATCAGGATCGCATTTTTTGCGGCGAGCCCGATGGTGACAAGCAATCCGACCTGAAAATAAACGTCATTCGACAGGCCCGTCAGCGTGGCAGCAAGCACCGCACCGAGCACACCCAGAGGCACGACGAGCATCACCGATACCGGGATCGACCAGCTCTCATAAAGGGCCGCAAGGCAGAGGAAGACAAAGAGGATCGAAATGGCATAAAGGGCCGGTGCCTGCGCGCCTGCCTGACGCTCTTCATAGGAGAGGCCCGTCCACTCGATACCGATGCCTTCGGGAAGCTGCGCCGCGAGCTTTTCCATTTCGGCCATCGCATCGCCGGAACTGACCCCCGGCGCGGCGGCACCTTGAATCTGGCGGGACGAGGAGCCGTTGAAACGCTCCAGCCTCGGCGAGCCATACGTCCAATGCGTTGTTGCAAAGGCGGAGAAAGGCACCATCTCGCCATTCGCATTGCGCACATGCAGCTTGAAAACATCCTCTGGCAACATGCGGTAAGGCGCATCCGCCTGCAGATAGACTTTCTTTACGCGGCCCTGATCGATGAAATCATTCACATAGGTCGAGCCCCAGGCAGCCGCGAGCGTGGCATTGATATCGGCAAGCGAGAGGCCCAGCGAAGCCGCCTTCTCCTTATCGACATTCACGCGGAACTCCGGCGTGTCATCAAGGCCATTTGGACGCACACCCATCAATTTCGGATTTTGCGCTGCCATGCCGAGAAGCTGGTTGCGTGCCTGAATGAGCTTTTCATGGCCAAGCCCCGCCCGGTCGATGAGCTGCAGGTCAAAGCCCGATGCAATGCCCAGTTCCGAAATCGCTGGCGGGATGATGGCAAAGGCCATCGCATCCTTCATGGAGGCAAAGAACCCCATGGCGCGCTGCATGATGCTGAAGGCACTTGTCTCGTCCGTCCCGCGCTCATCAAACGGGCGCAGATTGATGAAGGCCATGGCGGAATTCTGTCCGGCACCGGCAAAATTGAAGCCGACCACCGAGAACATGCCCGCGACGGAGTCCTTTTCGTGCTCCAGGAAATAATCTTCAACGAGCTTCATGGATTCACGCGTGCGCTCGGCCGTGGCACCGGAAGGTGCCATCACCAGAGCCAGCATGAAGCCCTGATCTTCATCCGGCAGGAAGGAGGTCGGCATGCGCAGGAAGAGAAGGCCGAGCACGGCAACGATGGCCACATAGATCGTCATGTAGCGAACCGGTCCTGCAAGAAAGCGTTTCACGCCCTTTTCATAGGAGCGTGTGCCGCGACCGAACATGCGGTTGAACCAGCCGAAAAAGCCGCGCTTCTCCCCGCCATGGTTTGTGCCGGGTTTCAACAGCGTCGCGCAGAGAGCCGGGGTGAGGACAAGCGCCACGATTACGGAGAGCACCATCGCCGAAACGATGGTCAAAGAGAACTGCCGGTAGATCGCGCCCGTGGAGCCGGGAAAGAACGCCATGGGAATGAGTACGGCACTCAGCACCACGCCGATGCCGACCAGCGCGCCGGTGATTTGCCCCATGGATTTTCGCGTGGCTTCCTTTGGTGACAAGCCTTCTTCGCTCATCACGCGCTCGACATTTTCGACCACGACGATGGCGTCGTCCACGAGCAGGCCGATGGCGAGTACCATGCCGAACATGGTGAGCGTGTTGATGGTAAAGCCGAAGGCCGCGAGGATGCCGAATGTACCGAGCAGCACGACCGGCACCGCAATGGCCGGGATGAAGGTAGCACGGACATTTTGCAGGAAGAGATACATCACGAGGATGACGAGAACGATCGCTTCGACAAGCGTCTTGATCACCTCGTTGATCGACAGGCGCACGAAGGGCGTCGTGTCATAGGGAATAACAGCCTTGAGACCTTCGGGGAAGAAGGGCTCCAGTTCCGCAAGCCTTTTCCGCACGCCATCTGCGGTGTCCAGTGCATTGGCACCCACGGCGAGCCGGATCGCGATACCGGAAGACGGCGCCCCGTTATAGCGACCGATCGTCTGGTAATTTTCCGCACCGATCTCTACGCGCGCCACATCCTTGAGACGCACTTGCGAGCCATCTTCATTCACGCGCAGCAATATGTTCTGGAACTGCTCCGGCGTTTCGAGGCGCGACTGCGCGGTGACCGTTGCATTGAGCTGCTGACCTTCCACCGCGGGCCGCGCGCCAAGCTGACCTGCCGAGACTTCGGCGTTCTGCGCGCGCACAGCGGCGATAATGTCTTCGACCGACATGCGGAAGCTTTGCATCTTCTGCGGGTCGATCCAGATGCGCATTGCATGCTGCGGGCCGAAAAGCTGCACCTCGCCAACGCCGTTCACGCGGCTCAGCGGGTCTTGAATATGCGACGCCACATAGTCGGCAATTTCGGTTTCGTCGAGGCGGCCATCTTCCGAGATAAAGGCAACGACGAGCAGGAAGCTCTCTGCAGATTTCGCAACCGTAACGCCCTGTTGCTGCACTTCCTGCGGCAGCAGAGGCAAGGCCGCCTGCAACTTGTTCTGGACCTGCACCTGCGCAATGTCGGGATTGGCTTCCGGTTCGAAGGTGAGCGTCACGCTGGCCGTGCCCGATGAGTCACTGGTCGAGGACATGTAACGCAAATGGTCGATGCCGCTCATGCGCTGCTCGATCACCTGCGTGACTGCATTCTCGACCGTGCGCGCAGATGCGCCGGGATAAACCGCCGTCACCGTCACGGAGGGTGGTGCAATCGCCGGATATTGCTCAACGGGAAGCTGCGTGATCGACAGCAGCCCCGCCAGCATGATGGTGATTGCGATGACCCAGGCGAAAACGGGCCGATCAATGAAGAAACTCGCCATGATGCGTAATGCCTTGTTTGAACCGGGTCCGGTCTTGCGGCCCTTCGTGTGATGCTCAGGGCTACTGTTGCCGGGGCTGCGCGTCAGCGCCGGCTGCCTGCCGCTCCGCGCCCACTTCCACCGGATTGACCACCACGCCCGGACGCAGCTTCTGCAATCCTGCAACTACAACGCGGTCCCCGGCCTTCAGCCCTTCCGTCACCAACCATTTGTCGCCAATGGCGCGTATCGCCATGACGGGCTGCTGCATTACCTTGTTGTCTTCACCCACAAGCCAGACACTTCCCTTGCCATCCGGTGTGCGTGTTACGCCCTGCTGCGGAACGAGAATGGCGTTTTCCAGAACGCCCTGCTTCACGATGGCCCGCACGAAAAGACCGGGCAGCAATTCACCATCGGGATTGGGGAAGATCGCTCGAAGCTGGACCATGCTCGTATCGGGCGCAACGGTGACGCCGGAGAATTGAAGTTCGCCGGTACCGCCATATTGTTCCTCGCTGCCTTCCAGCTTCAGCGTGACGGGCGCCTTGCCATCCTTCGCGCCCTGAATGCGGCCTTCCGCCATTGCCCGCTTGAGCCGCATGAGATCGGAAGCGGATTGGGTGAGGTCCACATAGATCGGATCAAGCTGTGTGACGGTCGCGAGTTCCGTCGCCTGATTTGCCGTGACAAGTGCGCCTTCCGTGACCGACGAACGGCTGATGAAGCCCGAAATCGGGGAAAGCACTCTCGTATAGGCAAGGTTGGTCTCGGCCGTTGCGAGATTGGCCTTTGCGGTTGCCACATCTGCTGAACTCTGCGTGAGGGTGGCCATCACGTCGTCATATTCCTGCTTGCTCACCGCATTCACGGCAACAAGCTCCTTGTAGCGCGCGGCGCGGGCGCGCTCGGCCCGTTCATTGGCGACCGCCTTGTCGAGTGCCGCTTTGGCCGCATCAAAATTTGCCTGATAGAGCGCCGGGTCGATCTGATAGAGCTGCTGCCCCTCATCCACCTTTGCGCCTTCTTCAAAAAGCCGCTTCTGGACGATGCCACTCACCTGTGGACGAATCTCCGCCACGCGAAACGCAGAAGTGCGGCCCGAAAGCTCCGTCGTCACTTCGAGCTGTTCCGGCTTCACCGTGACAATGCTTACTTCGGCAGGTGGTGGCCCCGCCTGCTCCTCGCCGCTGTCACATCCCGCAAGGCCTATCGCCGCCGTAAGGAACAACGCGAACCCAACAATCACTCCGCCACGCATCCTGGCTCCTATCAAACTCGCAAAAGAAAGCCGTCCCGGTGCGCTGAGGAGGGGAAACAGGCGCAATGGCGAGGGGAACCATTACCGGGACGGCATCATGTGTAATGTATATTACATTACACGCATTGTAATCATTTTTATCACTTAAGCGCCACTGGCTGAAAATCAATCGCAAATCGACCGTGAAGGTGATTTTTCCGCAAGGGAATCTTGAGGTTATGTGCGATTTCGGGATGCCTGCTGCCTCTTGCTTGCATGGCGGCCCAAAGCAGCGAGAATGCCCGCGCCGAAAGAGAAGAAAACAACATGGTTCGGCTGTCAGAAGACCCCACCGGAGGCTCCCCGCATGTCCACTGCCCGCCTGTTCGAACCGCTCACCCTCGCCCGTGGGCCTGCCCTGAAGAACCGCTTCATGCTGGCGCCGCTCACCAATCTGCAAAGCCATGCGGATGGGCGCCTGTCGGATGACGAATATCGCTGGCTCACCATGCGGGCCGAAGGCGGCTTCGGGCTGACTATGACGTGCGCCGCCCATGTGCAGGCGCGCGGTCAGGGCTTTCCCGGTCAGCTTGGCATTTTCAGCGACGACCACCTCGAAGGGCTGACCCGTCTTGCAAGCGGCATCAAAGCCCATGGGTCCGTCTCTTCGGTTCAGCTTCATCATGGCGGCAACCGCGCGCTGAAGGATGTCGTGACGGATATTGTCTGCCCTTCCGATGATCCCGAGACCGGCGCTCGCGCGCTCACGCTCAAGGAAGTGGAGGAATTGCGCGATGATTTCATCGCGGCGGCAAAGCGTGCGGAGAAAGCAGGCTTTGATGGCGTCGAAGTGCATGGCGCGCATGGCTACATCCTGTTGCAGTTCCTCTCACCCAAATTCAACCGGCGCGATGACCGCTATGGCGGCAGCCTTGAAAACCGCGCGCGCCTCGTATTCGAGATCATTGACGGCATTCGTGCGGAATGCCGGCCCGATTTCCAGATCGGCCTGCGCCTCTCGCCCGAACGCTTCGGTGTTCAGCTAGATGAGATGCGGGACGTGGCCGCCGAAGCCATGCGGCGCAGCCAGATCGATTATCTCGACATGTCGCTCTGGGACTATGCGAAGGAACCTGCGGACGAGGCCTTCAAGGGGCGTCGGCTGATGGACTATTTCTCGGAGCTTGACCGGGGCAATGTGCGGCTCGGTGCGGCGGGTAAGATCATGAGCGCGCAGGATGCGGTGAATGTCATTGAGGCGGGCTATGACTATGTGCTGATTGGACGGGGCGCGATCCTCGCGCATGACTTCCCGGAACAGGTGCGGCGCAATCCGAACTATCAGTCGCCATCCCTGCCCGTTTCGTCCGAACATCTTCGCAAGGAGGGGCTCGGGCCAGCCTTCATCAAATATATGAGCACATGGGAAGGCTTCGTCCGCGACTGAACCACATCAGAAAAAATATCCGTGCCCGCCTGATACCGCACCAAGAATGGTGATGGCGGCGAGCGCGAGCAGCACGCGATGCCCGCGAATGACGAGCGCGAAAGTGCCTGCGGCGTCGCGTGCGGCACGGCGGCGAAACCATTCATGCAGGAAGAGCGGTTCTGCAACAAACAGCACGAAGGTGAAGAGCGCCCACACGGCAACCATGGCATGCATCCACCACCAGGCAGGTTCGGCAAAGCGATACCAGCCGTCGAGTTCCCATGTCATGTAGAAACCTGTCAGACCTGCCAGCGTGACAGAGGCTTTCGCCTGCGAGGAGAAGCGCCCTTCGATTTCCTCGAAAAGGGCGGCGCGGCGCTCCGGCTCTGAAAAGCGCGCAACAGCAGGCAGCAGGACAAGTGTGACGAGCGAGACACCTCCGATCCAGTGAACAATGGCGAGGACGTGAAGAGCGCGGGCTATGGCGATGCCGTCCATGACAAGCCTCTTTCTCCTGAGCCTGCGCTTCCCTCATGCAAGGGCGTAAAAAATGCCCGCAGGGTGATGAGCGCGTGCAATGCTCACGATGAAAAGAAAGACGAGAAGCCCCGCTCCCCAGAATGCGGCGAGTCTGCCCCTCGTCTCCGAGAAACGAAATGCCGAGATGCCAAGCACCACATAGACGATGAGTAACAGAACCTTCGTCGTCAGCCAGTGATCGATGAATGGATATTGCTGCACGATCGTCATCAGCATCAGTGCGGCGGTGAGCAGCACCGTATCGATGGTGTAGCTGGTGAGTTTCACCGGCATGGACATGGCGATCCGGGCGGGCGCCTTCTCCCGGTCCCAGAGAAGCGCAAGGCCACGCAGGAAGAACAGCGCCCCGCTCGCAACGACACTCCAGATATGGACAAGCCGGATCTCGGCATAGAATTCGATCATCCGGCTTGCTCACTCATTTGCAGTTGCCTCAGCTTCCTAGTCGCCCGCGCGGGCACCGAGGCGCTTTTCCTTTTCTTGGGCAGCGGGCACGTCCTTTTCGTTTTTCGGGAAGAGCCAGAGCCCTGCCACGAAGACGAGAAGTGCCAGCGCGCCGATCGAGAAGATCGTATCGCCCGGCACCCGCATCCAGACCAGGAGATCCACTAAGGGCTGCTGCATGAACTCTGCCGACCGGGCATACCAGTAGCCATGCTCAAGCGAGGCGAAGAGCTGCAATGTACCAAGCGGCAGCAATGTCAACAGCGCCATCAGCGCAAGACCCGCATTGAGGCACCAGAATGCCGTCTTGAGAAAGCCCTCATGCCAGGCAAGCTCCGGCTTCATGCCCCTGAGGCAGAAGAGCACAAGGCCGATGCCGAGCATGCCATACACACCAAAAAGCGCGGTGTGGCCATGCAGCGGCGTGAGGTTCAGTCCCTGCATGTAATAAAGCGAGAGCGGCGGGTTGATGAGGAAGCCGAAGAGACCGGCCCCCACAAGGTTCCAGAAGGCGACTGCGATGAAGAACATGACCGGCCAGCGATAGCGCCGCATCCAGGGTGTCGACCCGCTCAGGCGGTAATTCTGGTAGGCCTCGAACCCGATATAGGCGAGCGGCACCACTTCAAGCGCGGAGAAGCTTGCCCCGAGCGCCAGCACCGGCGTCGGCGAACCGACGAAGTAAAGGTGATGCAAGGTGCCGATCACGCCACCCGCCATAAAAATGATGGTTGCAAAGAGGACCGCGACCGTTGCCGTCTGCGCTCGCAGCAAGCCGAGCCGCGTGAAGAGAAAGGCGATCACGGCTGTTGCAAAGACTTCAAAGAAGCCTTCCACCCAGAGATGCACGAGCCACCAGCGCCAGTATTCCACCATGGAGATATGTGTGTGCTCGCCCCACATCAGCGCCGCCGCGAAAAACAGGCCAATGGCGACAGTGGAGAGAAACAGCAGGCCGATGATGGAACGCGTTTCGGATTTCTGCGTCAGCACCGGCCATAGTGCACGGCCAACAAGGGTGAGCCACAGCAAGAGGCCGATGAAAAGGAACCACTGCCAGAAGCGGCCCATATCGGCATATTCCCAGCCCTGATGCCCGAACCAGAAATTATGCTCAAGCCCGAGCTTCTGCATGACAGCAAACCACTGTCCCGCGAAAGAGCCGACCACGATGACGAGAAGGCAGAGCCAGAGCAGATTCACGCCGAGGCGCTGGAACGGAGGTTCGTAGCCGGAAGCAGCCGGCCCGATATAAAGCCCGGTGCCGAGCCAGGCGACCGCGATCCACAGCACGGCAAGCTGTGTATGCCATGTCCGGGTGATGGCGTAAGGCAGAACCTCCGCCATTTCGTATCCATAGACGAGCTGGCCTTCCACCTGATAATGCGCGGTGATTGCGCCGAGCAATATCTGCACGAGAAAGAGCGCGAGCAGCACCCAGAAATATTTCGCAGTTGCCAGCATGGAAGGCGTCACCTTCACAGCCAGCATCGGGTCTTTTTCCGGCAGCATGTGCGGCTCATCTTCCCGGCCATGCGTCATCGCATAATGCCAGCCAAGCAGGCCAATGCCGCCGAGCAGGAAGGTCACGCTGAAGGCTGACCAGAGGAATGTGCTTGCGGGCGGCTTGTTGCCCACCAGAGGCTCATGCGGCCAGTTATTCGTATAGCTGATGGTATCGTTAGGCCGTTCTGTCGTGGCTGCCCATGCGGTCCACCAGAAAAAGGCCGAGAGAAGACGCCGATGCTCGGCATCCGCGACGGTGCCATTCTTCATGGCGTAGTTTTCGCGCAGTTCCGCCGTGGCGGGATCATCGCCAAACAGGCTTTCATAGTGCGCGGAGACGAGCGGAATGGCAGCCGCTCTTTCCTGTGAGAGTGTGATGGTATTGGTTGCGGGGTCGTAGGTGTTCGTCCGCATCAAGGGACGCAGGCGTCCTTCAAGCGTCGCCTGCCGCTCGCGCGAAAGCTCCGCATAGGGAACACCATCTTCAGCCTTGGCCCAGCTGTCAAGGACGCTCACTACTTCACGATGCAGCCAGTCAGCACTCCAGTCCGGCGCGACATAGCCGCCATGCCCCCAGATCGAGCCGAGCTGCATGCCGCCGATGGATTGCCAGACCTGACGTCCGCGCTCTATCTCGGCGCGGGTATAGATCGTGGTGCCCTCTTCCGAGACGACGAGATCCGGCATGGGAGGCGCTGCTTCGTGGATGCGTGAACCGCTCCACAGCAAGACACCAAAGGAAACAACGAGAAGCACTCCGAGCACAGTCCAAAGTTTTCTGGCATCGCTCATAGTCAGCCCCCTGATTTTCAGGCTGTTCTACACCTCACTGATGCAAAGCAGCGCAGACCGAATCCCTCTGACGCAATCTCTTGAAAAGGATAAGCCCTACTGAAAGTCGGGACAATAAAAAGATAGATCAATGATCGACCTTTTTGTCGCAGACGGCACCAAGGAGCCCGGCCAATATAGGTCCGCTCAGAACGGCCCGCGCGCGTCCCGCACAAAATCCTTGTGAGGCAGAGTGGTTTTTATATAATCACGATTATGCCAAAACGGATTGACCATGACGCCCGGCGTCGCCAGATTGCCAAAGCCGCCATCGAAGTGATCGGGGCGCAGGGGCTCGACAATACGCGGCTGGTTGATGTTGGTCGCGCCGCCAAGGTGACCACTGGCGCGATCACTCATTATTTTGATGGCAAGGATGCCGTGCTCCTCGCCGCACTTGACCATGTGGCGCAGCGTATTCTCTCTGCGCTCGCCAGCGAGGAAGCGACCGATGATCTCTTCGAGCTTGTGGCGGGGATACTGCCTGTAAACCAGAACGGGCTCCGGGACTGGCGCGTATGGATGAGCTTCTTTGGCCGCGCCGTGGGCGACCCTGCCCTCGCCCGGATCAACAAGACCTATTACGACGAGTTCCGCGACGGGCTTGCCGCCATCATCCGGCGTCATCAGCAGGAAGGAAAGCTCGCCTCTCATATCGATCCGGCTGTCACGGCTGATGCGATCATTTCCATCGTTGACGGCTTCTGCATCCGCGCGACGCTGGAGCGGAAGGACTGGCCACCTGCAAGGCAGAGAGCGCAGCTTGAAGCGATGCTGCACCCGCTTCTGCCAGCGCCTGAAAAGAAATCTCGCAGGACGACAACCGCAAAGGGAGGAAAATGAAATGCCCCGGCTTGAGATGCTGCCAGCCACGGCAGCGCCAGAAGATGTTGTCGCCCTGCTGAAGCGCGACGGCGCCCTGATCGTGACGGACGTGCTCTCGCCTGACGATCTCTCGCGTATTCTCTCGGAGACTCAGCCCTATATCGACGCAACGGAGAATGGCCGCGACGACTTCACGGGCCACCTCACCACACGCACCGGCGCGCTGGTCGCACGTTCGCCTGCCTGCCGCGCGCTTGTGATGAACGGGATGGTGACTGATGCCGCCAATATTTTCCTCAAGCCCTTCTGCGAACGGATACAGCTTCACCTCACCCAGATCATCCGCATAAAGCCCGGCCAGCCGAAGCAGGCCATCCATCGCGATCGCTGGGCATGGGGCGTGCATCTCAAATTTCTGGAACCGCAGTTCAACACGATCTGGGCAATTACGGACTTCACAAAGGAAAACGGCGCAACACAGGTTTGCCCCGGCAGCCTTGACTGGCCTGATGATTATCAGCCAACGGATGATCAGATCGGTTATGCCGAAATGCCTGCCGGCTCGGTGCTGATCTATTCCGGTGGCGTGTTTCATGGCGGCGGGGCGAATGTGTCCAATGGCGACCGCATCGGCATCAACATCACCTACACGCTTGGCTGGCTGCGGCAGGAAGAGAACCAGTATCTCTCCTGTCCGCCCGAAATTGCCCGCGAGTTCGATCCGGCATTACAGGAAATGCTCGGTTATGCACTGGGGGGTTATGCGCTTGGCTACTACACCCCGCCCCTTCCTCCCGGCGAAGGCCCGGAGGTCGTCCCGCCGGAATATGTCCTCGGTCGCGGGGACACAGGCGGCTCACAATTCGGGACAGACGAACTGCGCGCAGAAGTCGCCGCGGCCATTCGCGGGGAGAAATAAGACCAGGGGCGGCACCTTAATTCGTAACCGCCCCTTTTTCTCAGACGAGCCTGCTCTGCTCCACAGCTGCTTCCACGAAAGAACGGAACAGCGGATGGGGGTCAAAGGGCTTCGATTTCAATTCCGGGTGGTACTGCACGGCGATGAACCACGGGTGATCCGGGATTTCGACAATCTCCGGCAGAAGCCCGTCCGGTGACACGCCCGACACGACAAGACCTGTCGCTTCGATCTTGTCGCGATAGGTCATGTTGACTTCGTAGCGGTGGCGATGGCGCTCGGTGATGCGTGTCGTGCCGTAAATCTGCGCCACGCGGCTGCCGGGCGTCAGCACCGCTTCATAGGCGCCGAGCCGCATGGTGCCGCCGAGATCGCCATTCTCTGCGCGCTTCACCAATTCGTTCTCGCGCATCCATTCCGTCATCAAGCCGACAACGGGTTCATCCGTCGGGCCAAATTCGGTGGAGCTTGCTTTCGTCAGATTGCCGACATTGCGCAGCGCTTCGATGACGGCCATCTGCATGCCGAAGCAGATGCCGAAATAGGGGACGCCGCGTGTGCGGGCGAATTCGGCCGCGCGGATCTTGCCTTCCGAGCCGCGCTCGCCAAAGCCGCCGGGAACGAGAATGCCGTTCACCCCTTCAAGGTGATAGGCCGCCTCCTCCGTATCGAAGATTTCCGCTTCCACCCATTTCAGGTTCACGCGGACCTTATTCGCGATGCCGCCATGCACCAGCGCTTCGATGAGCGACTTATAGGCGTCCTTGAGGCCGGTGTACTTGCCCACAATAGCGATGGTCACTTCGCCTTCCGGCTCGCGGATATTGTGGGTGATGTTCTGCCAGCTTGCGAGGTTTGGGGGTGGCGCGTCCTTGATGCCGAAAACGGCAAGCACTTCATCATCCAGCCCTTCCAGATGATAGGCGTTCGGCACGTCATAAATCGTGTCAACATCCATCGCCTGGATCACGGCGCTTTCACGCACATTGCAGAAAAGCGCGATCTTGCGCTGCTCTTCCTTCGGGATGGGACGGTCGCAGCGGCACATCAGAATATGCGGCTGGATGCCGATGGAGCGCAGTTCCTTCACGGAATGCTGCGTCGGCTTGGTCTTCATCTCGCCGGCTGACGGGATATAGGGCAAGAGCGTCAGGTGGATGTAGCAGGTCTGGTCCCGCTCCAGCTCATTGCCGAGCTGCCGGATCGCTTCAAAGAAGGGCAGCCCCTCAATGTCGCCCACCGTGCCGCCGATCTCGCAGAGCACGAAGTCCACACCGCTATTGCCGGACAGGACGAATTCCTTGATCGCGTCCGTTACATGCGGAATCACCTGGACCGTGCCGCCGAGATAATCGCCGCGCCGTTCACGCGCGATAATCTCCTGATAGATACGGCCCGTTGTGATGTTGTCTGCGCGACTGGCGGGAACGCCGGTAAAGCGTTCGTAATGGCCGAGGTCGAGATCGGTCTCGGCCCCGTCATCCGTCACATAGACTTCGCCATGCTGGATCGGGGACATGGTCCCCGGGTCCACGTTAAGATACGGATCGAGCTTCCTGAGCCTCACGGAATAGCCACGCGCCTGCAACAGCGCGCCGAGCGCTGCGGATGCGAGACCTTTACCGAGGGAGGAAACCACGCCGCCGGTGATGAAGATGTACCGCGTCATGGGCCCCTAGATTACACAAAGCAAACCGATTCGGATGGCCAAAGATGGCTCCCGAAAAAAATTCTCATTGTCTGCGCAAATCCTGTTTCCGCAGGGTGTGTCAGCGCTGCGTTTTTTCTTATTCCGCGCGCGGGACGACGGGTTCGGCAGGCTCGGCCGGGGCTGCGGGTTCCGGCGTGGCCGGGACCGGAGCGCCCTCTTCTGCGCCGAAATCACCACCGAGCGGTGCCGGAACTTCCGGGAACACCTCTTCCGAAGCCGAAGGCGGCGGGACCACCCGATCAAGGATGCTGTCGGCACTGCCACCACGCGAGGCCAGAATACCCAGCACCAGGCTCGTCGTCATGAAAAGACCGGCCAGAATCGCCGTTGCGCGGGTCAACATGCTGCCCGTGCCGCGCCCCGTCATGAAGCCATCGCCACCGCCAATGCCAAGCGCGCCCCCTTCTGAACGCTGCAACAGCACCAGCGCGACCAGCGCGACCGCGATCATCAGGTGAATAATCAGAATGACGGTCGCCATGACACCTCGGTCTGCTTCGGGGTCGGCCCGGAAAGGCTCGTTAAAACGGGAAAGGCTCGGCGTTCTTCAAAGGCTTGGCCGGGCCGGACTGCGGCGGGTTTTAGCGCATGACGCGTCCCTTTTCCAGCCCTGTTGGAGGGGGCCGTAAAGCGGACAGAAAATGTGACTCGAAAGAGGGAGTAGCGGGTGGCCGGATCAGCCTAGCTGACCCTCGCGCACCATGCGCTCATGGCCGTCCGAGAGGCTCTTGATGCGATACTGGTAACCGGCGCCTTCAGAGGGAAGCTGGCGCACGACTTCATACCGTCCACGCGCTGCAGGCGGATAGGAACCGCCCGCCGTGAACTCGACCGTGTCGCCGACCTGATATTTGTGCTTTTGCATTCTCAACCTCCGATACGGTTTCACCCCCGTCCCCTTGTGAGGCGGTGTCTTCAGGCTGCGCGAGCCTTACCGCCGCTTGACGCGTTCAAGGGACTTGACCCGTCCGCGAGGGCGACCGGACTTCTCGGCGATTTCGCGATCTTGCGCCTCGATGGCGGCTTTGGCGTTGCCTGTATCGGCCAGCCCGTCCAGCAGGGAGGCAGGGACTTTCCGGTTCGAACTGAGCGAACCGTCTTCATAGACAACATTGAACGCGACAAAATCGCCATCCATTGGCTTCTTGCGCGCCATTTCTCATACTCCTGAAACAAAAAGGGGCGCCGAAGCGCCCCTTTCGAGCAATCAGACCGAACGAAGGTTCGCAGCTGACACCTTGCCGCTGCGCTGGTCCGTTTCGAGGTCGTAACCAATCGACTGGCCTTCATCGAGGCCGCGCATGCCAGCGCGCTCAACGGCGGAGATGTGGACGAAAACGTCCTTGCCACCGCTTTCCGGCTGAATGAAGCCGAAGCCCTTCTGAGAGTTGAACCACTTGACTGTTCCGTTTGCCATGTGAGGCATTCCTTATACGTATAGATAAAACCGTCGCTGCACACGCAGGCGACGGATCAAACTTTGTAGGGATCGGGAGAGACAGGTCCGGCGCTCGATCAGAGCGTGGAGAGCAGCCGAACCAGAAAATTCGATGAGCCTTATATAGGCCGATATAAAGAGAATAGCAAGGAGACTCTCCGAATTCCTGAAAAATACTCGTAAATGCTTGTCGGCTATTGGTTTCCCTTTGAAAGAGAACCAAGCACACCGCGCGAAATCTGCTTGCCTACCGAAGTTCCGATGCTGCGCGCGACGCTTTTGCCGAACGCCTCGCCAACCGACTGGCGGCGGCTGGAGGTGGATTTAGAGGTGGAGGCAGAGGCCGAACGCCCCGCTGCCTTCGCGCCGATAAAGGCGACAATCAACGGCACAATGGCCCGCCCGAGCGCGGAGGCAATGGAGCGCAGGAAGCTCGTACCGAAAGCCGCACCGGCGGATTGCCGGGTGCTCGCCCGTTTCGTGGGGGTTTTCTCAGCCTTTTGCTGTTCCTCGACGCTCGCCCTCGCCGCTTCATCCCCTCGCTTCTTCAGAATTTCATAGGCCGACTCCCGGTCAACCGCCGTGTCGTAGCGCGTGCCCACCGGACTCTTCGCGATGATCTCCCGCCGCTCTTCCGGCGTGATCGGCCCCATGCGCGAGGCAGGCGGACGGATCAGCGCGCGCTCTACAATGCCCGGAACGCCCTTTGCCTCCAGCGGCGAGACAAGCGCCTCGCCCACGCCGAGCTGCGTGATGGTTTCCGACACGGTGAAAGCCGGGTTGGCGCGGAATGTCTCGGCCGCCGATTTCACCGCCCGCTGGTCGCGCGGCGTGAAGGCGCGCAGCGCATGCTGCACGCGATTGCCAAGCTGGCCGAGCACCCGGTCCGGCAGGTCAATCGGGTTCTGCGTCACAAAATAAATGCCGACACCCTTGGAGCGGATAAGCCGCACCACATTTTCAATGCGATCCACAAGCGCCTTGGGCGCATCATTGAAAAGGAGATGGGCTTCATCGAAGAAGAAGACGAGTTTCGGCTTCTCCGGGTCGCCCACTTCCGGCAGTTCCTCGAATAGTTCCGAAAGCAGCCAGAGCAGGAAGGTGGCGTAAAGCTGCGGCGTCGCCATCAGCCTGTCGGCGGCGAGAATGTTCACATAGCCGCGCCCGTCCCATGTGGTGCGCATGAACTCCGACAATTCCAGCGCCGGTTCGCCGAAGAAGTTTTCACCGCCCTGCTGGCGGAGCGTCAGCAGCTTGCGCTGGATCGCGCCCACGGAGGCGCTTGTGACATTGCCGTAGGTGGAGCTGATCTCTTTCGCATTCTCCGCCGCAAAGGTGAGAAGCGCCTGCAGATCATTCAGGTCGAGCAAGAGCAGGCCTTCGCGGTCTGCAATCTCGAATACGATGGAAAGCACACCTTCCTGCGCTTCGGAGAGATCGAGCAGGCGCGACAGAAGCAGCGGCCCCATCTCCGAAACAGTGGTGCGGACAGGATGCCCTTGTTCGCCAAACAGATCCCAGAAAGTGACGGGCGCGGCCTGATAGTCGATCGCGCCAAGACCGATCTTCGCCGCGCGCTCATCAAAGCTCGGATTGGGCGTACCGGGCTGCGAAAGACCGGCAAGGTCGCCCTTGATGTCCGAGAGGAAGACCGGCACCCCTGCCCGGGAAAAGCCCTCGGCCAGGATTTGCAGCGTCACCGTCTTGCCGGTGCCGGTCGCGCCTGCGATTAGCCCGTGTCGATTCGCATATTTGAGAAGGAGATGCTGGGGCCGTTCGCCCGCGCCGATAAAGATGCTTTCCGGTGTGTCCATGGCCCCGCTCGTCTCCCTCAAAGGTAGGCGGAGATAATACCCCAGAAATCGGCAGCTTTCAGGCTTGCTCCGCCAACAAGCGCGCCATTCACATTTGGCACCGCCATCAGTTCGGCCGCATTGGAGGGTTTCACGGAACCGCCATAGAGGATGCGCATCTTTGCGCCCTCAGTGCCGAACCGCTTTTCAAGTTCCTTGCGAATTGCCGCATGGACCTTGGCCACATCTTCCGGCGTGGGTGTGCGGCCTGTGCCGATGGCCCAGACAGGCTCATAGGCAATAACGGTGGTCTTGGCCGTTGCATTCTTCGGGAGCGAGCCGCGAAGCTGCGCGCGAATGACTTTCAGTGTTGCCCCCTGATCGCGCTCGGCTTCCGTTTCGCCGACACAGACAATGGCGACAAGACCGGCGCGATGCGCGGCTTCCGCCTTGGCGCGGATCGCGGCGTCGGTTTCCCCATGATCTGCCCGACGCTCGGAGTGGCCGACGATCACATAGCGGGCGCCTGCATCCTTCAGCATCTCGGCCGAGATGTCGCCCGTATGCGCGCCGCTTTCCTTTGCATGACAATCCTGACCGCCAATCGCGATCTTGCTGCCCTTCGCCGTGTCTTTCAGCGTGGAGACGAGCGTGGCGGGCGGGCAGATCAGCACATCGCAAGCTGGTTTCTTCTTTCCGGCCAGCTTACGCGCGAGCGCCGTTACTTCCTTCTTCGAGCCGGTCAGCCCGTTCATCTTCCAGTTGCCCGCTACCAGCGCTCTCACGCGTACAGCCATCTTTCCAGTCTCCGCATCAACAAGAGGGGTTTGCATCGCTTTAGCAGATGCCCCCCCGCCCGCCAACATGCAGGGGCATAGGGCGCGATGCAGAGGGCGCTTCATCCGGTGACACACGCTGCATGCGCGTCATGTTCGATCACTGATGAAAATTTAACACAGTGCGAAAAGATCGGTGATGAGCACATCTATTCAATTGTCAAGTATTCATCACGCATGTATGGTGCGCGTCATGAAAACGCGCCTTCAGCATACGGTCTTTATGACCTTCGGTTGGGAATACTCGCCTTCGGGGCCGGGTCGCTTGCGTATGCGCTGAAAACGCCTGCAAAATCGACATTCGAGAGCCCCATCCACCAGATCGGGGCTCTTGTGTTTTCAGAACTCCGGTCACAGCACCAGACCTGTAACACCGGAGTTTGCCATGATCATCGAATACTTGAATCGTGTGACCGGCCCCGCGCTTGACATACGCGCACCGCCACACTGATCCGCGTCAAATCACAGCTTTCCCGTTTCGGGGACAGGCTTCCGCATAAACCGCCGGAAGCCGAAGGCAGGTTTTTACCTCGCGCCCGGGCGGTGATTACTCAAGAAATACTTTCACTCTCTTCGCATCGGCGGAGAGAGAACGGAGATGAATTATGTCCACGGATATTCTGCTGCGCACGGTACTGCATGGGCGGGGGCCAGGCGTTCTCGCCGCCTTCACCATCTTTCTCGCCATTTCCTTCACCGCCCGCCCGCCGGTCGATGTGCTGGAGATGCTTGTCATCTTTCTGCCGGCGCTTGAAGTGGCATTATTCACGCTCGTGATCGCGGTGGTGCGCGATGAAAATCCGCATTGTCTCGGCCCGAGTTCAGCCTTCGCCCTTTGGGCGGCGGCGGCTTTTGTGGGGATGTGGGCGGTGGTCGAGGTGACCGAGGCTGTCATCCATGCCTATGTGGAACTCGGTTTGCCCCCGATCCACGCATCCATGATCTGACAGGCGGGGCACGGCCTGATTTCTGTGGCAAAATCATAAGGAAATCAAGCCGAACGCCCCGCTGACCCGCTTGCGGCCCCAATCCCCCGCACCTATCATGCCGCCCTCATTCGCGGGGGGCCTGACTGGGCCGGGGCCGCATTTTCAGGAACTGACAGAGCCGCCTTACAGAGCGGCCGAAGAGAAAGACGGATCATGCTCGACAGTCTGCGGAAAACAGCCTCCGGAATCGTCGGATTCGTGATTATCGGCTTTCTTGTGATCGCCTTCGCGGTCTGGGGCATTGCGGACATCTTCACCGGCTTCAGCAGCAACACGGTTGCCGAGGTGGGGGACGAGGAGATTGATTCCGCCACTTTCGACCGCGAGTTCCGGATGGAGGTCACCCGCTTCTCCGAACGGCTCGGCCAGCCGCTGACACGCGAACAGGCAATCCGCTTTGGTGTGGACCGCATGACGCTTTCCCGCCTCATCGCCGTTGCCGCGCTTGATGGCGCGACAAGCGAACTGGGCCTTACTTTCGGCGATGAAGCTGTCGGCCTTGCCATCGTGACAGATCCCGCCCTGCAGGGACCTTTCGGCCGTTTCGACCGTGACCTGTTCCGCCAGCTTCTCCTTCAGAACGGCATCACCGAGGCCGCCTTTGTTGAACAGCGCCGCAAGGCAATGACCCGCGATCAGCTCAACAATGCGGTCACAGCGGGTATCCCGACCCCCTCTTCGCTCGTCAGTTCCATCCTGCAATACCAGAACGAGACGCGGACTGCGGGCTACATCATCCTTCCGCCGTCGCTGGTCGGGGATGTGGGCGAGCCGGAAGAAGAAGCCATCACCTCACTCTATGAGGATGGTGCCTCCGCCTTCACCATACCGGAGACGCGCGATTTCTCAGTGATGGAGATTGAGCCGTCTGACCTCTTCGACACGATCTCCATTTCCGATGAGCAGCTTCAGGCTGCCTATAATGAGCGGCGCAGCCAGTATGACGTACCGGAGCGGCGCGAGGTGATGCAGATCACCTTTCCGAGCGAAGATGCGGCCAATGCTGCCCTTGCGCGCCTGCGGGACGGCACGACGGCGACCGTCATTGCCGATGAACTCGGCCTCAAGAAAGAAGACATTTCGCTCGGCAAAGTCTCGCGCGCGGACATGCTCGCGCCGGATCTCGCAGAAGCGGCCTTTGCGCTTGAAAGCGGTGCGTGGAGCGCGCCCGTTCGCGGCCCGCTCGGCTGGTCGATCCTGCATGTTGAGGGGATCGAAGCAGGCGTGCCCAGCACCTTTGAAGGTGTGAAGGACGAGCTTCTTGCCTCTCTCAAGATCGAAATTGCCCGCGACCAGATTTACGACATCCAGAATGCGATCGAGGATGCGCGCGCTGGTGGCGAGCCGCTGGCCGATATTGCCGCACGCTATGATACGACCGTGAAGCGGTTCACCGGTGTGACCCGTCAGGGCCGGACGCGTGATGGCGCGACGGTAGAGCTTCCTGATCTGCCGCAGCTTCTCGATACCGTGTTCGACAATATGGAAGGCGACCAGATTCCTCCGCTCGATAGCGGCAAGGAAGGCTATTACTGGGTGTCGGTTGACGCAGTAACCCCCGCAGAGCGCCGCCCGCTCGAGGAAGTGCGCGACGAGATCGTCTCGCTCTGGAAGAACCGTAAGCGCGCAGCCGAGCTTGAAGCCCTGGCGCAGCGCCTGGCCGATCGCGGTAATGCGGGCGAGAGCTTCGACGTACTGGCAAACGAGTTGGGCCGCAGCGTGCTCACCATGCCCGGCATCCAGCGTCAGGCCCAGAACGACACCTTCTCGCGCATTGCGGTCACCAAACTCTTCGCTGCGCCCGAAGGCGGGTTTACTTGGGGACCGGTCGGCGTGGGCGACAGCATTCTGCTGATGCAGGTTCGCGATGTCCGCTCACCGCAGACCGATGAAACCTCAGGCAGCTATGAGCAGGCAAAGGCCGCCCTCGCGGACTCCATGGGGGCTGACCTGCTCCAGACGCTTGTGATGGGCTATCAGCAGAAACTCGGTGTGACGGTCAATCAGGGCCTGCTGCAACAACTGACCGCTTCGGACAGCAGACTATGATCTCACCCGAATTTGATGCTTTCGAGGCTGCATATAATGAAGGCAAGGCGCAGGTAGTCTATACGCGCCTTGTCGCCGACCTCGATACGCCCGTCTCCGCCATGCTCAAGATTGCGGATGACAAGCCGAACAGCTTCCTCCTCGAATCCGTGGAAGGGGGCGATGCGCGTAATCGCTATTCGATCATCGGGTTGAACCCCGACGCGATCTGGCGCACGCATGGCGACAAGGCGGAGATCAACCGCAAGGCGCGCCTTGAAGACGGGACATTCGAACCCTGCACGGGCGGTGCGCTGGCGAGCCTGCGCGCCTTCATTGAGGAATCGCGGATCGATCTGCCGGAAGAACTGCCGCCCATGGCAGCGGGCGTGTTCGGCTATATGAGCTATGACACGGTGCGCCTGATGGAGCATCTGCCGAACGAGAACCCGGATGCGCTCGGCCTGCCGGATGGCATTTTCATTCGCCCCACCATCATTTGCGTTTTCGACTCCGTGAAGGATGAAATCACGGTGGTCACCCCTGTCCGCCCCGACGCAAAGGTGAGTGCGAAGGCTGCCTATGCGCGTGCCAGCGAGCGGCTTTCCGATGTGATTACTGATTTCGAGCGCGCCGTTCCTCACGGGCGCCAGGAAACCGATATTGCTCCTATAGCGGAGCCACATTCGAACACGCCGCCCGAAACCTATTTCGACATGGTGGAACGGGCGAAGGAATATATTGCGGCGGGCGACATCTTTCAGGTCGTGCTTTCGCAACGCTTTGAAACGCCATTCACCCTTCCGTCCTTCTCGCTTTATCGCGCGCTTCGGCGGATCAACCCCTCGCCCTTCCTCTATTTCCTCAATTTCGAGAATTTCTCGATTGTCGGCTCCAGCCCGGAGATTCTTGTTCGCGTGCGGAACAATCGCGTCACGATCCGCCCGATTGCAGGCACGCGCCATCGCGGGAAGAACAAGGCCGAAGACGAGGCAATTGCAGCCGAACTGCTTTCCGACCCAAAGGAACGCGCCGAACATTTGATGCTGCTGGATCTCGGTCGCAATGACGTGGGCCGCGTTTCGAAGATCGGCACGGTGGAAGCGACCGAGCGTTTCGCACTCCAGTACACCTCTCACCTCATCCACATCGTCTCCAATGTCGAGGGTGAACTGGACCCGGCCTATGACGCGATCTCCGCGCTGGTGGCGGGCTTCCCCGCAGGCACGGTGTCCGGTGCGCCGAAAGTTCGCGCGATGGAAATCATCGACGAACTCGAACTTGAGAAGCGCGGTCCCTATGCGGGCTGTGTCGGCTATTTCTCGGCTGCGGGCGAAATGGATACCTGCATCGTGCTGCGCACCGCCATTGTGAAGGATGGCAAGATGTATGTGCAGGCGGGCGGCGGCGTGGTCGCGGATTCAACGCCCGAAGGCGAGCATCAGGAAAGCGTCAACAAGGCCAAGGCTCTGTTCCGCGCCGCGGAAGAAGCCGTCCGCTACGCTTCACAGGCTGGCAAGCGGCAATAGAGCATCTTGCCGCCCTGCGGAGCCGGCCCCAATATAATTACAAAAGCCGCCCTCCCGGCGGCGGAAGGTTCGCCATGCTGCTGCTCATCGATAATTACGACAGCTTTACGTACAATCTCGTTCACTTTTTGGGCGAGCTTGGGGCCGAGGCGCAGGTTCACCGCAATGACAAGATCACCGTTCGGGAGGCGCTTGCCGAACGGCCGCAGGCGATCGTGCTTTCCCCCGGCCCTTGCGACCCGGACAAGGCCGGTATCTGTCTTGAACTCGTTGCGGCAGCGGCGGCCCACCGCATTCCGCTTCTCGGCGTCTGCCTCGGCCATCAGGCAATCGGACAGTCCTTTGGTGGCAAGATCGTTCGCGCGCCCGTGCTCATGCATGGCAAGGTGAGCGACATTCACCATGGCGGCAAAGGGCTTTTCCAGTATCTGCCAAGCCCGCTTGCGGCAACGCGCTATCACTCGCTGATCGTGGAGCGTGAAAGCCTGCCGGACATGCTCGAAATCACAGCCTGGACGGCTGACGGCATCATCATGGCCATGCAGCACAAGGAATTGCCGATATTCGGCGTGCAGTTTCACCCGGAAAGCATTGCCTCCGATCATGGCCATGATCTTTTGCGGAATTTCCTCCAGATCGCGGGCATGAATGTGCGGGAGTTCGTCTGACCGCCGCGGTTTTGGCTGCGTTTCCTTCTGTGCTATGACCCCCTCAATCCCGAAGATGAGAAAGACGAGCGGCCGGGGAAAAAAGGGTAAATGACTGATTTGAAAAGCATTATCGCGGAGCTTGCCAATGGCGCCCGGCTCGACGCGGCACAGGCCCGCGCGGCCTTTGAAACCGTCATGTCAGGCGAGGCGACCCCGGCGCAGATTGCTGCCTTCCTGATGGGCCTGCGTGTGCGCGGCGAAACGGTCGATGAAATCACCGCCGGTGCGGAGGTCATGCGCGAGCGTGCGCTGCGCGTCACCGCACCTGCTGACGCCATCGACATTGTCGGCACGGGCGGAGATTCGCTCGGCACATGGAATATCTCGACCGCTGCCTCCATCGTCATTGCAGCGTCGGGCATTCCCGTAGCGAAGCATGGCAACCGCAAGGCCTCCTCTCTTTCCGGCACGGCGGATGCGTTGCAGGAGCTTGGCGTCAATCTCGACATTGATCCTGCAACCATTGAGCGCTGCATCGCGAAGGCCGGCATCGGCTTCATGTTTGCGCAGGCGCATCACTCCGCCATGAAGCATGTGGCCCCCGTGCGCGGCGAGCTCGGCATCAAGACCGTCTTCAACATGCTCGGGCCGCTCTCTAACCCGGCCATGGTGAAGCGCCAGCTTCTCGGCGTCTTCCATTCCGGCTGGGTCGCGCCTTTCGCTGAAGTGTTGCGCAATCTCGGCTCTGAAAGCGCCTGGGTGGTGCATGGCTCGGACGGCATGGACGAGATCACAACGACCGGCCCCAGCACCGTTGCCGAACTCAGGAATGGCAATATCCGCGTCTTCGCGGTGACGCCCGAGGATGCGGGGCTGAAGCGCGCAACCATCGAAGACCTCAAGGGCGGCAACCCAGCCGAGAATGCGGCTGCCATTCACCGCCTGCTTGATGGCGAACCGAGCGCCTATCGCGATATCGTGCTGATCAATACTGCCGCCGCTCTTATCGTGTCGGGCAAGGTGACGAATCTGAAAGAAGGCGTCGCACTCGCTGCCAAAGCGATCGATAGCGGCGCGGCAAAAGCGACGCTTGCAAAGCTCGTCGCCGTTTCGAACGGGAAGTCCGATGACTGACATTCTCGAAAGAATTGGCACTTACAAGCTCGAAGAAATTGCCGCCGCAAAGAAGGCGCGGCCACTCGCAAGCCTCGAGACCGCAGCGCGCGAGGCGGCGCCCGTGCGTGGCTTTGCGAAGGCGCTTTCGGCGCGCGTTGAGGCCGGTGAATTCGCGCTAATCGCGGAGATCAAGAAGGCAAGCCCGTCCAAGGGGCTTATCCGTGCAGATTTCAACCCGCCTGCCCTCGCCCGCGCCTATCAGGCGGGCGGCGCAGCCTGCCTTTCCGTGCTCACGGATGCGCCTTCCTTTCAGGGCGCGCCGGACTATCTCTCCGCTGCGCGTGCTGCCGTGTCGCTTCCCGTCATCCGCAAGGATTTCATGTATGACACCTATCAGGTGACGGAAGCCCGCGCGATGGGGGCTGATGCCATTCTCATCATCCTTGCCGCTGTGTCAGACAATCAGGCGCGCGAACTCGAAGATGCTGCCTTTCACTGGGGCATGGACGTGCTGTTGGAAGTACATGATGAGGCAGAGCTTGAGCGCGCCTTGCAGCTCAGGAGCCCGCTTCTCGGCATCAATAACCGCAACCTCAAGACTTTCGAGACGACGCTAGCCACCACCGAGCGTCTTGCGCCACTTGTGCCGAAAGAGCGGCTTGTTGTGGGCGAGAGCGGCATCTTCACCCATGATGATCTGAAGCGACTTGCCAATGTCGGTGTACGGACTTTCCTTGTCGGGGAAAGTCTGATGCGGCAGGACGATGTGGAAGCGGCGACCCGTCTCCTTTTGTCCGGTACGGCCTGAACTGCGTCACGTCCCTGAGGGCAACGCCATGACCTATCTGATCCGCGAAGCCAATGCACAGGACTTCGCCCGCCTGGCTGATATCGAGAAGGCAGCAGCCATTCTCTTTTCGGAAGTCGGCCTGCCGGAAATTGCGGAGCATGATCCGACCGACCTCGACTTCATCGAAGCAGCCGCGCGCGCCGGTGTCGTTCTCATCGCTGTAGTGGATGGCGCACCTGCGGGCTTCCTGCTTGCGGCCCCGCTTGACCGGCACACGCATATTTACGAGCTGTCCGTTCACCCTGCGCATGGGCGGAAGGGGCTTGGGCGTCGGCTTGTTGAAGCCGTGTGTGACTGGGCCGAGAAAAAGGGCGATCAGGCGGTAACGCTTTCCACCTTCCAGGACATTGCGTGGAATGGCCCCTTCTATGCCTCCTGCGGCTTTGAGGAAATTGCCCGGCATGAGTGGACGCCGGCCCTTCTTCTCGCCCATTATCGCGAGGAAGGAGCGGGCCTGCCGATGGAACGCCGCTGCTTCATGCGCAAGAATCTGCACTAGCCTGCCGCCTACGATCCGCAACACAGAAAGCAATTCAAGATCATGACTGTTCTCAAGCTTCCCAAATGGAACATGACCATCGGCGATGGCGAGCCGCTTCTCTGCATCGCGGGTCTTAACGTGCTTGAGGATATCGACCTCACCCTCGCAACCGCCGAACATCTCAAGGGCGTATTGGACAGCCTGTCGCTTCCCTTCGTGTTCAAGGCGAGCTTCGACAAGGCGAACCGTTCATCGATCAAAAGCTATCGCGGGCCGGGGCTGAAAGACGGGCTTGCCCAGCTTGCCGAGGTGAAGCAGCGTTTCAACGTGCCGATCTGCACCGATCTCCATGAGATCGAGCAGGCAGAGCCCGTTGCCGAGGTGGCGGACCTTGTGCAGATACCGGCCTTTCTCTGTCGTCAGACAGACCTCGTGGTCGCCGCTGCGCGCGCAACGAAAAAGGCAGGCGGCCTTCTCCATGTGAAGAAGGGCCAGTTCCTCGCCCCCTGGGATTGCCGCAACATTCTCTCCAAGATCGGCGAAGCGGCGGGCGATGGCATGACCATTCTCTGCGAGCGCGGTGCTTCCTTCGGCTACAACAATCTCATCGTGGACATGCTCGCCTTTGACGAGATGAAAAAGCTCGGCGCACCCGTCACCATCGACGCGACACATGCGGTGCAGCTTCCGGGCGCCGATCCACGCACACAAGGCGCCTCCACAGGCGGGCGGCGTGCGGGTGTGCCCGTCATCGCCAAGGCTGCTGTTGCGGCGGGCGCGAATGGCGTGTTCCTCGAATTCCACCCGGAGCCAGACAAGGCGCTTTGCGACGGCCCGAGCTGTCTGCCGCTTGATGGCGCAGCCGCCCTTTTCAAAAGCCTCAAGGCCATTCACGCTGCCGCCGCGTGAGGCCATCCGCGAAAGGCGACGCCTATGCCGCGCAAGAAGCTGACGCATCTCGATGAGCATGGCGCCGCACGCATGGTTGATGTGTCTGCGAAGCCCGTGACGGCACGCGAGGCCGTGGCCCGGGGCCGCGTCACGATGAAGGCAGCAACGCTGAAGCTCATTCTTGAGGACGGGCTGAAAAAGGGAAACGCACTTGAGGTCGCGCGGCTCGCGGGCATCATGGCCGCGAAACGAACCGCTGATCTCATCCCGCTCTGCCACCCGCTTCCCCTCTCAAAAGTCGAAGTCGCCCTTCGCCCTGACAGAAAGGCGAATGCTGTGGAAGTGGAAGCGCGCGTGAAAGTTTGTGGGCAGACGGGCGTCGAGATGGAAGCGCTCACTGCAGTTTCCGTTGCTTGCCTCACGCTTTACGACATGGCGAAAGCTGTCGATCGCAGCATGACGATCAGCGATATTCGGCTCACGGAAAAATCCGGCGGTGCATCCGGCGATTACAAGGCGGAGTGACGGATGGGGAAGCAGCCTCTTCTTCCTGTTTCAGAGGCGCGGTCGCGCATTCTCGCCTCGCTGCATCCCACGCCGATTGAAACCGTTCCCCTTTCACAAGCCCTTGGCCGCATTCTTGCTGAAGAGGTAGTCGCGCGGCGGACACAGCCGCCCGCCGATCTTTCGGCGATGGATGGCTATGCGGTGAAGGCAGCTGATGTGGTAACCGTTCCTGTGCGGCTCAGGATTGTCGGCGAAGTGCCCGCAGGCGGTGCCTATGGCGAGGAACTGAAAGCGGGTGAGGCGGTGCGCATCTTCACTGGCGCGCCCTTGCCGCGCGGTGCGGACAGCATCGTCATTCAGGAAGACACCGAGCGCGATGGCGATATCGTCACCGTGAAGGAGAGCGTGGCACGCGGCCATTATGTGCGGCCCATGGGGCTTGATTTCCGCAGCGGTGATCCGGGTCTCCTCGCCGGACGAAAACTTTCTCCCGCCGACATTGCCTTTGCAGCGGCGATGAACCAACCGCTTCTTTCAGTGCACAAGCGGCCCGTGATTGCCTTCTTCTCGACCGGCGACGAGCTTGTGCCGCCCGGTGCAGAGCCCGGCCCGAGCCAGATCATCTCCGCCAATAATGACGGCCTTGCCGCACTCATTCTCGAGGCTGGTGGTGAGCCGCTTGATCTCGGTATCGTACCCGACAGGATTGAGGCCATTCGCAGGGCCGCCGACCGCGCCCGCAGCGCCGACATGCTGGTTACGCTCGGCGGCGCTTCTGTCGGTGAGCATGATCTGGTGCGCGAGGCGCTCGCGCCTTCGGGCCTCGATATCGATTTCTGGAAGATTGCGATGCGCCCCGGCAAGCCGCTGATGTATGGGCGGTTTGGTGATCTGCCCCTGCTCGGCCTGCCGGGAAATCCTGTATCTGCGCTGGTCTGCGCAACGCTTTTCCTGAAGCCCGCCATTGCCCGCCTTCAGGGCGGTGAGACGGCGCAGGCACTCACCCTCGCCCGACTCGGCGCCGCACTTCCCGCCAATGGCATCCGCGAGGACTACATCCGCGCTGCCCTCGACCATGTGCCAGGGGAGCTTCCTCTCGCCACGCCCGACGCGATTCAGGAGAGTTCCATGCTCTCCGTGCTTTCTCGCGCGGGCTGTCTCGTGGTGCGCGCGCCGCAAGCCGCGCCCGCCCAAGCCGGTGATATTGTTACGATTTTGCCCCTTCGCGCCTGACTTATCCACAATTGCGCTTGACAGGTTTCCGAGAACCAAACTAGAACAAGACAGAGCGTTTTTGTTTTGTTCCGAAGGTCGTTTCCGGCCTTCAGAGGGCATGAGGGGCTGGAATCGATGCTGACGCGCAAGCAACACGAACTGCTGATGTTCATTCATGAGCGGATCAAGGAGGGCGGCGTCTCCCCGAGCTTCGATGAAATGAAGGAAGCGCTCGACCTTCGCTCGAAATCGGGCATCCACCGTCTCATCACCGCTCTTGAGGAACGCGGCTTCATTCGCCGCCTGCCTCATCGCGCCCGCGCCCTTGAAATCATCCGCCTGCCGGACGCTGCCTCGCCGAGCCTTGCCGTTTCGCGCGGCCGGGGCTTCTCGCCCAGCGTCATTGAAGGCGGTGCCCAGAAGACATCAACATCGAGCCGCGATCTCGTCCCCGCGCGCGACAGCGGCGATTCCATGAGCATTTCCGTCATGGGCCGGATTGCCGCCGGCACACCCATCGAGGCGTTGCAGGAGGAAAGCCATCAGGTCAGCGTGCCGCTCAGCCTTCTCGGTTCCGGCGAACATTACGCGCTTGAGGTGAAGGGCGATTCGATGATCGAGGCCGGCATTCTTGATGGCGACACGGTTCTCATTCAGCGCTGCGACACGGCCAATAGCGGTGACATTGTTGTCGCGCTGGTTGACGGATATGAAGCGACGCTAAAGCGCCTCCGCCGCAAGGGGGATTCCATCGCGCTTGAAGCGGCGAACCCGGCCTATGAGACGCGCATCTTCGGTCCTGACCGTGTGAAGGTTCAGGGCAAGCTGGTCGGCCTGCTCCGTCGCTACTGACCTCACCGTGTTCTTTGCACCCAGGGGCGGTCACCGCGCATGTCGCGCGCGGTGAGGATGTCAAATCCGCCATCTGCGTTGAACCGGATCATCGTCGCGCCGTTTCTCCAGAAGAAGAAATAGTCGAGAAGAAGCTCCGCGCCGCATTCCTCCTGCATGTGGCGGGATACGGGCACGCGGGAAATCACGATATCGGCCTTCCCACAATCATCCGCCACCGCATCAACCGAATAGGCAAAGGCGATCGCGGGCCGTCCCGGTACCGCATGGATGCAGCCGCTTCTGTCGCATTTCATATCGGGTGATCTGACAGCGGTGCGGAGTCGGCGGTCATCTGCATCATGCCGCAGCCATTGCTCCGCCGTGTACCGAGGTGTGGCGGAAGTCAGCACAAGTTTTCCGTCTGCACCTCGTGCAGCAAAGAGTGCCGCATCGCGGTCCACCCAAATGTCAGCTTTGGGCGCGCTTCCCCAGAGAAGCAGCCCCGCCGCAATCGGCAAAAGCCCTGCAAGCCGCCATCTCTCACGCCAGAGCGAAAGCCACAACCCGCCGAGCACGGTGAGCACCAACGCGGTAAAAGGCGCATCGGCAAGCAGCCTGTCGGCACCACCCCAGCTTGCCACTTCGTGCGAAACAACAAGCATCGCATCGACGCCTTTCCCCATCAGCCAGAGCGCGGGCGTATCAAGACCGAAAGGCATGAGGATCAGCGCAAGCAGCGCCATGGGCATGACAATGACGCCGACAATCGGCATGGCGCCCATATTGCCCGCAAGCCCGTAAAGGGCGACACGGTTGAAGTGGAAGGCCGCGATGGTGCCCGTCGCCGCCCCTGCAACGAGGCTCGTCACCGCAATGCCGAGCACATAAAGCAGCGCCCTTTGCATCAACGATACACCGCCAAATCCTTGCGGATTCTGCATCCAGCGTCGCGCAAGGCTGCTCTCATAAAAGGCCGTCAGCGCAATCACCGCAGCAAAGGACATCTGGAAGCTCGCACCGATCAGGCTTTCAGGTCGCCATAGCAGGATGAGAATGGCCGCCAGCATTACATTCCGCAGGCTGATTGCCGGACGATCCATGAGGACGGCGATGAAGGCCAGCGAGATCATGATCCAGGCGCGCTGCGTTGCGATCTCTGCACCTGAAATGGCGAGGTAGAAAGTGCCGCCAAGGATGGCGAGGCCCGCCGCCCATTTCTTGATCGGATAGCGCAGCGCAAGGTTCGGGATCAGCGCAAGGCAGAGGCGCGCCACCCAGAAGAGTGAGCCCGCAAAGAGCACCATGTGCAGGCCGGAAATCGAAAGCACATGATAAATGCCGGATGCTCTCAGCTCTTCCGACACCTCATCCGGGATGCTCGCCCGCTCCCCGTTTATGAGCGCGGCGGCAACCGCGCCGCTCGTCCCGCCGATCACCCCGCGCACCCTGTCGCCAATCGCCATGCGGAGCGAGGCGAGCCATGTTGAGGTGGTTTCCGGCGCTTCAATTTCGCGGGGCACGGTATAGGCAAAACCCACCGCGCCGATTCCCTCAAACCAGGCCTGCCGCGCGAAGTCGAAACCATGCGGCAGGACAGGCTCGGGCGGTGGCATCAACCGGGCACGCAAACCCACCACGGCACCTGGCCGCAGCGCGGAGTTCTTCACGCGAATATTGAGCCGCACCTTTTGCGGCATCTTTCCGGGCGGCAGTCCGGCGAAGGAATGAAGCTCGATGATTGCTCTGAATGCGCCTCCCTCATCCTTCTCGGCGCTCAGGACAGTGCCGGTCAGCTCGCCTGCCATTGCCCGTTCCAGAACCGGCGCGGACACGCGCTCGGCCCGCCAGACCGCCGCCGCGTAGCCCACCGCAACCGCCAGAAGCGCCATCGCGGCAAGCGCCAGCAGCGGCCGCCGCCCCACGCTCCACAAGGTCCCCCCTGCCGCCGCCAGTGCAAGCGGCGCGGTCCAGAGCGGCGGCTCGTTCGGCAAGGCGAAATAGGTCGCCACCCCCATGGCGATGAAAACCGGCGCCCAGAGGAAATATCGATCCGCTTCAGCCGCGAAGGAGGCCGCAATCTCCCGACGCGCCGCTGCGGGCCATTCGCGCGGCGGCAATCGCGTACCGTAACTCTCTATAGAATCTCCCGCCGCAGCCACTCGCCCCCCCTGCAAGTCGCCTCATTTCCGGGCCGATCCGGGAACCGGGCCTAAACCCTTGCTTTAAAAAGGCTTTAGCCGCCCGTTACCGGGTTCATTTCGGACTTACGTTGCGTTGCCGCAATGTGCTAGAAAACCCCTGCCCCGCAGTCGGCCCCTCTGGGCAATATGCCCATAATCAGGTCGAAGCTTGCCAATATTCAATCGTGTTGCCTACCCATGCGGCTGCGAGGTCGGATTGCAGGAAATCATGAGCGAACAGAAGACAGTCATAACGCGCTTCGCCCCCTCCCCTACGGGCTATCTGCATATTGGCGGGGCGCGCACGGCGCTTTTCAACTGGCTGTTCGCCCGCCACCATGGTGGCCGCTTTCTTCTGCGCATCGAGGATACGGACCGCGAGCGCTCCACGGATGCCGCCATCGAGGCTATTTTCGAAGGGCTGCGCTGGCTCGGTCTGGAGTGGGATGCGGAACCCGTCTTTCAGTTCTCCCGTATCGAGCGCCACAAGGAAGTGGTTGAAGAGCTTCTTGCGCAGGGCAAGGCCTATCGCTGCTATACAAGCCCGGAAGAGCTTGAAGAAATGCGCGAAAAAGCCCGCGCCGAAGGCCGCCCTGCCCGCTATGACGGGCGCTGGCGCGACCGCGATCCTTCCGAGGCGCCTGCCGGCGTGAAGCCGGTCATTCGTTTCCGCTCGCCGGATGAAGGCGAAACCATCGTCCGCGATCATGTGATGGGCGATGTGCGCTTTCCGAACGAGCAGTTCGACGACCTCATCCTGCTGCGCAGCGACGGCACGCCGACCTACAACCTGTCGGTCGTGGTGGACGATCACGATATGGGCATCACCCATATCGTGCGCGGCGATGACCACCTGACCAATGCGGGCCGCCAGAGCCAGATTTATGCGGCGCTGGGCTGGGATATCCCGGAATTTGCGCATGTTCCGCTCATCCACGGGCCGGACGGTGCCAAGCTTTCCAAGCGTCATGGTGCGCTCGGCGCGGAAGCCTACCGCGATCTCGGCTATCTGCCGGAGGCGATGCGGAACTATCTCGTGCGCCTTGGCTGGAGCCACGGTGATGACGAGATTTTCTCGACGGAACAGGCCATCGAGTGGTTCAACCTCGAAAGCATTGGCCGCTCGCCCGCGCGTTTCGATTTCGCGAAGCTTGAAAACCTGAACGGCCATTACATCCGCGAAGCCGATAATGAGCGCCTGACCGATGAAACAATCGCTCTCATGGCGCGGCTCAAGGGCTGGAAAACGGATGACGCTTTCCGCCAGAAGCTTCTCGGCCTGATGCCCGCCCTGAAAGAGCGCGCCAAAACGCTGGTGGAACTTGGCGAGAGCGTGGCGTTTCTTCTTGCGCAGCGTCCCCTCTCCTTCGATGACAAGGCGCAGCAGCTTCTCACCGAAGAGGCCCGCGCGCTTCTCGGGCGGCTTGCATCCCGGCTGGAAGCAGATAATGACTGGGAGCTTGAAAAGATTGAGGCAACGATCCGCACCGTTGCCGAAGAGGAAGGCCTCAAGCTTGGCAAGGTGGCGCAGCCGCTGCGCGCCGCCGTGACCGGAAGCACGGTTTCCCCTCCGATTTTCGACGTGCTCGCCATTCTCGGCAGGGAAGAGGCGCTGGCACGAATAAGAGATCAGGCCGCTTAAGGCATGCTTTGCACCGCCTTTAACGGCACGGCAGAATAGGTTTAAACACACCGTCCGGATTTGCCTCCCGCAAACGGCATCCGGAGGGTCAACCAAAACAGGGTAGGCAGCATGACTGAACACGGAACCAAAGCGGGAGCGAAGTCACAGGCGACGCTTTCGGTTGAAGGCAAGACTTATGAGCTGCCTGTTTATGGCGGCTCTCTTGGCCCGAGCGTCGTGGACATCTCATCGCTTTACGGCAAGAGCGGTGTCTTCACATACGATCCCGGCTTCACCTCCACAGCAAGCTGCGAATCCAACATCACCTATATTGATGGTGAGGAAGGTGTTCTTCTCTATCGCGGCTATCCGATTGATCAGCTTGCCGAAAATGGCAACTTCATCGAAACCTGCTATCTGCTGCTGAATGGCGAACTGCCGACATCGGAGCAGTATCGCGAGTTCGAGCGCGCCATCACCATGCACACCATGGTGCATGAGCAGATGCAGTTCTTCCTGCGTGGCTTCCGCCGCGACGCTCACCCCATGGCTATCATGTGCGGCATGGTGGGTGCGCTGTCGGCCTTCTATCATGACTCCACGGACATCAATGATCCGATGCAGCGCATGATCGCGAGCCGCCGTCTGATCGCGAAGATCCCGACGCTCGCCGCCATGGCCTATAAATATTCCGTCGGTCAGCCCATCGGCTATCCGCGTAATGATCTCGATTACGCCGAGAATTTCCTGCATATGTGCTTCTCGGTTCCGGCCGAGCAGTACAAGGTCGATCCGGTTCTCGCCCGCGCGATGGACCGCATTTTCATCCTTCATGCCGACCATGAGCAGAACGCCTCGACCTCGACCGTCCGCCTCGCCGGTTCGTCGGGCGCCAACCCGTTCGCTTGCATCGCGGCCGGTATTGCCTGCCTCTGGGGCCCGGCACATGGCGGCGCGAACGAAGCCGCGCTCAACATGCTTGAGGAGATCGGCACGGTTGATCGCATTCCCGAATACATCAAGAAGGCGAAGGACAAGAATGATCCGTTCCGCCTGATGGGCTTCGGCCACCGCGTTTACAAGAACTATGACCCGCGCGCGCGTGTGATGCAGCAGACCTGCCACGAAGTTCTTGGCGTTCTCGGCATCAAGGACGATCCGCTTCTTGATGTCGCGCTGGAGCTTGAGAAGATCGCTCTCAATGACGAGTATTTCATCGAGAAGAAGCTCTATCCGAATATCGACTTCTACTCGGGCATCACGCTGAAGGCGATGGGCTTCCCGACCACCATGTTCACCGTGCTCTTCGCCCTCGCCCGTACGGTGGGCTGGGTCGCACAGTGGAACGAGATGATTGAAGATCCGAGCCAGCGCATCGGCCGTCCGCGCCAGCTCTACACGGGCGCACAGCGCCGCGACTATGTGGATATCGGTAAGCGCAAGTAAGCGCTTCCCCGACACGTTCAAGGGCGCTTCTTCGGAAGCGCCCTTTTTCTTTGGCTAGTCGGTGAGAAGGTCGAGAACCGCGCGGGCAGCACGCGTGCTCGGGCTTTCGCCGCCCACGCCCATGCGGGCGCGCACTTCATCAAGGTCGGCCAGTGCCCGCAGCCTCTCCGGCGTGTCGCGCATCAAAGGCCGCAAGCCTTCGAACAGATTATCGGCTGTACATCTGCTTTGCAGATATTCCTGCACCGATGGCCGGTCGAGAATGAGGTTCACCAGAACCACGGAAGGAATCTTCAGTATGCTGAGCGCGAACCAGCCGACAACAGCTTCCGCACGATAGGCGACGACCATCGGCACACGCGCAAGTGCGAGTTCGAGCGTAACCGTGCCGGAAGCCGCAAGCGCCGCCGTGGCGGCGTCAAAGGCGGCGCGCTTATCCTCCTCGCCCTCGACCAGATCGACAGGCACGCCCCATTCCTTGACGGCCTTTTCCACCAGCTCGCGCACATGGGGCACGGTCGGCACGACGACGCGCAGCTCCGGCATCTCGATTGCGAGCTTCTGTACCGTCTCACCGAAAATCTCGACGAGGTGCTTCACCTCATTGAGCCGGCTGCCAGGCAGAACAAGAAGCAAGGGTGTCTCAGGCGCGATGCCGCGCGCCACACGAAAGCGGGCACCGCTTCCCTCTTCGGGCAAGCGCTCGATCGCGGGATGGCCGACATAGACGCAATCGACCCCCGCCTTCTCCAGAAAGCGCGGCTCAAAGGGCAAAAGCGCCAGAACACGCCTGATGTAACGGCGCATCGCGCGAGCGCGGCCCTGCCGCCAGGCCCATACGCTCGGTAAAACATAATTCACGACCGGAATGCCCGGCGCTCGCCGCGCCATCCGCTTTGCGACCATATGCGTGAATTCGGGGCTGTCGATTACAACCGCCAGATCAGGCTTTTCATCGGCGGCATGGCGCACCGTCTGCCAGATGCGGCGAAAGATGAGCGGCAGGCGCGGAATGATTTCGCGTGGCCCCATCACCGCAATATCGGTCATGGGAAAAATCGATGTGAAACCCTGCCGTTCCATGGCAGGCCCGCCGACGCCTGAAAAACGCAGCGGCACATTCGACAGCTCGCGCAGCGCCACCATAAGTTCAGCGCCAAGCGCATCGCCGGAAGTTTCACCGGCGACCAGCATGACATGCTTTTCCGGCGTCGCGCTTGCAGTCATTTGCTTGCCTTCGCAATCCGCTCAGGCGTGAGGCCAAGCACAAAGATGCCTGCCCGGTTTGCCGCCCGCGCGACCGCTTCGCTGTCAACGAGAAGTGTCCCGCCTGCCTCTGCCGCTATCCCGGCAAGTCCTGCTGCAGCCACCTTCTCGACCGTGGTGAGGCCAAGGGTCGGCAAATCGACGCGGCGCTCCTGCCCCGGCTTCGAGAGCTTCACCAGTACACCCTCGCGCGCGCCTTCGCGGCCCCGTAAATGGGCCGGCAATCCGGCCACGCGGTCCAGCATGGCGTCCGTTCCCTCTGCCGCCTCAAGTGCGAGCACGATGCCCCGACAGGCAACGGAGCCTTGCCCGATATCAAGCGCGCCTATGGCAAGCGTTGCGCGGATCGCTACATCGATATCGCGCTCATCTGCCTCGTTGGGCGCGGTGCTTGTCAGCAAGGCGGGCGGTGTCAGCAGGTCTTTTGCGATTTCATGCGCGCCGACGATACGCAGCCCGTGTTCTTCTTCCAGATAGGAAGAGAGTCCGCGCAGCAACCCGTCATCGCCCTGCAGCATCCAGCGCGCCACGCGCGGCATGATCTGGCGGCCAAGCTTGTCGGGAATGATGCTGGAAAGACTCGGGCGGCGAATGGGACCGATCAGCACCACATCCTCGCACTGCTCATCCTTCAGCAGACGGATGAACTCTCCCATTGCGCCGATGCCGACCCAGGCATGGGGAAAGCGTTCGATCTCCCTTTCCGCCGCCCCTTTGATGCCGATGATGAAAACCTCGCGCCCGGCCGCGCGCGCCGCCTCGGCAAGCGCAACAGGCATAGGTCCGCTACCGGCAGCGATGCCGAGTTTGCGAGGTTTTTGGCTGGCGCTCATGGCGAGCGATCATGCCCCTCGGCCGGGGCGTGGCATGCAGATGGCGCGATCCGCTTCAGCGCGGATGAAATTCACGATCTCCATCACATCCGCATTATCGGCAAACCGCTCGGCAACCTGTTCAACGCGATCCCGCAGCGTGCCCTGATCCGCGAAAATGGCATTATAGGCATCACGCATTGCATGGATCTGTTCGCGGGAGAAACCGCGCCGCTTGAGGCCCACAAGATTGAGCCCCATGAGGTTTGCGCGGTTGCCGACAACCAGACCATAGGGGATCACGTCATTCTCGACCGCGCTCATGCCGCCCACAAAGGCATGCTTGCCGACGCGGCCGAACTGATGAAGCGCCGCACCACCGCCGAAGATCACATAGTCATCAATCTTGCAGTGGCCGGCGAGCATCACATTATTCGAGAAAACCACATAGTCGCCGATGATCGAGTCATGGCCGACATGGGAGCTTGCAAGAAAGGCGCAATGATTTCCCACGCGCGTCAGCATGCCGCCACCAGCCGTACCGGGATTCATGGTGACATGTTCGCGGATGAGATTGTCTGTCCCGATCTCGAGCTTGCTCGGCTCGCCCTTGTATTTCAGGTCCTGCGGCGCATGGCCGATGGAGGCGAAGGGAAAAATCTGTGTCCGCGCGCCGATGCTTGTGCGCCCTTCCACAACCACATGGGAATGGAGAACGACCCCCTCGCCCAGCGTTACATCGCCGCCCACAACGCAGTAGGGGCCGATGGTGACATCGGCCGCAATCTGCGCCCCCGGATCGACAATGGCAGTCGGGTGTATCTTTGTCATTTCGTGACCGGGCCTGCGATCATCGCTCCCAGCTCGCATTCGGCTACAAGCTGACCGTTCACCCGTCCCTCACCGCGATATTTCCACACCGTGCCACGGTTCTGCAATTTGTTGACATGCACATGCAGCACATCGCCCGGCACAACAGGCTTGCGGAAGCGAGCGCGATCTACCGTCATGAAATAGACGAGCTGGTTGCTGCCCGAAGTGCCCAGATGATTGATGACAAGCGCGCCCGCCGTCTGCGCCATTGCCTCGACAATCAGAACGCCGGGCATGACGGGGTGGCCGGGGAAATGCCCCTGAAAGAAAGGCTCGTTATTGGTGACACTTTTGATGCCGATCGCTGATTCATCCTTGTTCATTTCGATGATGCGATCAATCATCAGCATGGGGTAGCGATGAGGGAGAAGCTCCAGCACCCTGTTGATGTCAGCGCTATCGAGTTTTTCCGGCGCTTCAGCCTCGCTCATGCACCCCTCCTTCTACTTTCGTCTGTCTCTATTCTTCGGATGACTCGGCGGGGCGCCGCTTGCCCCGCCCCAAACGTCTCAATTCCACTACTTCGCGCCGCCACTCTGCAATCGGTCTGGCGGGAACGCCGCCATATTGCTGCCCGGCAGGCACATCATGCACCACCGCGCCGCGCGCGGCGATCTGCGCGCCGCTATTGATCGTCAGATGGCCTGTCACGCCCACCTGCGCGGCAAGCACGACGAAATCGCCAAGCTTCGCGCTGCCTGAAACGCCGGTCTGCGCCACCACGATGCAGCCGCGCCCCATCTCCACGTTGTGGCCGATCTGCACAAGATTATCAATCTTCGTGCCCTCGCCGATCACCGTATCCGGCCCGGCCCCGCGGTCGATGGTCGTGTTCGCGCCGATCTCCGCATTGTCCTGAATGATGACGCGGCCAAGCTGCGGCACTTTCTCATGCTTCGGATATCCCATCGCGAATCCGAAACCGTCCTGCCCGATGCGGGCACCCGCATGGATCATCACACCATCGCCAATATGCGCGTGGCTCACACTTGCATTCGGGCCTATGTAGCTGTCCTTGCCGACAGTGCACCCCTTGCCGATGCTGGCATTGCAGCAGATGACGGTGTTGCGACCAATCTCCGCTCCGGCGCCGATCACGGCACCCGGCTCGATGGTGACATTCTCGCCGAGCTTTGCCGTCTCATGCACGATAGCGCGTGGATGGATGAGGCCCTGCTCGCCGAACATGTCTTCGCCGCGAAGCTCTTTGGGATAAAAGGCCTGCGCGGCCAGCGCATAGGCGCGGTAGGGCTGCTCCGTCAGCAGCAGCGCCACCCCTTTCGGCGCGCGCTCCGCAAGTTTCGGATGAACGAAACATGCGCCAGCCTTTGTCGTCTCAAAGGCGGGCAGATATTTCCTGTTGTCGAGAAAGCTGACCTGCGAGGGGCCGGCCGCATCAAGCGGCGCGACATCCTCGACGAGACGTTCAGGATCGACATCCGGCGCCAGCGTTGCCCCCGTCCTGCGGGCGAGTTCACCCAGAGGCATCGGTTTTTCCAACGTGAAGAAACGCGTGTCCGCCATTGCTTTTCTTATCCTGGCAGGAGCCCGCCGCTTACGAACTCACTCCGTCGAATTCACTGGCCGTTGGCTTTCTGCATCGCCTGTATTTCGGCATCCGTCAGCGGCTTCACTTCAACAGTGGGCAACCGCTCATTGAGGCGCTTCAGCACCTCTGCGGAAATGTCCATGTCAGCGCCGCCCGCCAGAACCACCGCCTGATCGAAGAGGATGGTAGCGCCCTTCTCCTTCAGAATTTCGGCGAAGATCGGACGCAGGGTTGCTTCAACACGGTTTTCAGCACGCTGAAGGCCAAGCTGGAGAGCGCTCTGCTTCTTCTGGTAGGACTGCTGAAACTCGACGCCCCGCTTCTGAAGAGCCTCGGCGCGCTTCTGCAGGTCATCCTGCGAAAGAAGGGGGCGTTCTTCCGCCAGCTTCTTTGCATCGGCCTGAATGCCTTCTTCCGTCTTCTTTCCTTCGGCGACGAGCTTCTTCATCTGCTCTTCATACTGGTTGCGAATGCTTTGCCCGGCCTTGGACTGTGCAAAGACCCCCTGCGTGTCCACAACCAGAATGACAGCAGGCCCCGCCGCCAGCGCCGGTGCAGCAGACATACCCAACGCAAGCGCTGCAACAACAGCCAGACGCTTTACAGCAGACGTGAAACCCATTCGAGTATTCCTCTTTGAAACTTTGATATTTAGCTGTCTTTCGGGCGTATCAGAACGATGTACCAGCGCTGAAGCGGAAGGCTTCTGTCTGGTCGTAATCTTCCTTCACAACGACATGCGCGAAGTCGAGGCGAATGGGTCCGAAGGGAGACTGCCAGTAAACGCTCAAGCCGACCGACGCGCGCGGCGCGAAATCATCCACGATGCCGGTGAAAAGCGTCTGGTCATAATCAGTGAGACCGATGAAGCCGCCATCCGCGAAGATCGATGTCTTCACACCGAGTGCTTCAGGAAGACCGTTCGGGAAGCCCAGTTCTGCCGAACCGAAAATATAGGCAAGCGCACCGACGGCATCCTGGTTTGTCGAGCTCAGGTCGCGCGGGCCAACGCCGCCACGGTCAAAGCCACGGATCGTGTTACCACCCTTGAAGAAATGGTCCGCCAGCGGAACATCTTCGCCAATGCCGTGGATATAGCCGCCATCGATCTTCCAGCTTGTCAGGAAGTCGTCATTGAGCGGCACATAAAGGCGGGCGAGGATTTCGTTGGAAACGTAGCGGACGTTACCGCCGAGGCCAGCGAAATTCTGCGTGAACAGGAAGTCCCAGCCGCCGGTCGGATCAACGGGGTCATTACGATTGTCGTAATAATAGTCGTAGCCGATGATGGAGCGGTACTTGGTTCCCTCAGCCGCCTTAATGACTGGCGACACGCACCACTCGCCGGGCAACAGCGTCGGATCGTTACAGGCCTTGTAACGAACGTCGAAAATATCGTCGTAACGGAACTGGTAGCGCGCAAGGAAGCGCGCCTTCTCGGAAAGCGGGAAACCGAACCGCAGCCCGAAGCCCTGTGACCGGGAGTTGAACGACGATTCATTCTGGTAGTTCGTTTCACTGCCGAAGAGATCAAAACCGCCCACCAGATCGCGGTCGAAGAGATAGGGATCCGTGTAGCGGAAGTCGACGAGCTGACGGCGCTTCGAAATCGAGAAGCTGGTGCTGAGCTGCAACCCGCGACCGAGGAAGTTGCGCTCCGATAGCTGCACGCCCGCAACCGCGTTGTCGAGCGTCGAGAAGCCCGCACTCAGCGAGAGAGCGCCCGTCGATTGCTCCTGCACATTGACGTTGATAACCGTCTTGTCAGGCTCCGAACCCGGCTCCTGCGTCACATCCACCTTGGCGAAATATTGCAGCCCACGGATATTCTTTTCGGACTTGTCGAGCAGCACCTTGTTGAAGGCATCGCCTTCCGCCATGCGCATCTGGCGGCGGATCACCTTGTCCAGCGTGCGCGAGTTGCCGGTGATGTTGATGCGCTCAACATAGACACGCGGTCCTTCGGTGATCTGGAAGGTAAGGTCAATCACCCGCTCGTCGCTGCGGCGGCGGATACGGGGCCGCACTTCGGCAAACGCATAACCGGCAGAACCGGCGGCGAAGGTCAGTCCGTCAATGGTCTTGTCGATGAGGCTCGCATTGTAGGTGTCGCCCGTCTGCGGAACGAGCAGTTCCCGGAGCGCTTCAATGTCCAGCTTGTCGAGTTCCGTGGTGACATCCACCTTGCCGAACTCGTAAATCTCGCCCTCATCCACCGTGAAGGTGATGTGGAAGGCAGAATCGTCACGCTTGAGATCCGCGACAGCCGAGATGACGCGGAAGTCCGCATAGCCGCGCTCAAGATAGAAGCGGCGCAGCAGTTCACGGTCATAGGTCAGGCGGTCGGGGTCATAGCTGTCGGATGAGGACAGGAACTTCCACCATGCAGATTCACTGGTGGAGACCACATCGCGCAGCTTGCTGTCGCTGAATACCATGTTGCCGATGAAGTCGATGGAGGAGATCTTGGTCTTCTCGCCTTCCACGATCTCGAAAACGAGGTCCACGCGGTTCTGAGGAAGCTGGATGATCTTGGGATCAACCGTGGCCGAGAAGCGCCCGCCACGACGGTAAAGCTCGATCATCCGGGTGACGTCGCTTTGCACCTTGGCGCGCGTATACACAACGCGCGGCTGAAGCTGCACTTCGTTCTTGAGGTCTTCGTCGCTGATCGCGCTGTTACCCTCAAAGGCAACGCGGTTGATGATCGGGTTTTCAACCACCGAGACGATCAGGCGCGAACCATCAAGGCTCATCGAAATGTCTGCGAAAAGGCCCGTCGCAAAGAGCTGCTTGATCGACTGGTCCGCGAGCTGCGGGTCATAGGGCGAGCCGACCGACAGTTCCATATAGGAGCGGATCGTGCCGTCTTCGATGCGCTGATTGCCACGGATGTCGATCTCGGAAATGTTGACCGTCTGCGCGTAAGCAGTTCCGCCCCCGCCCGGCAGAGCGGTTACGACAAAGGGTGCCAGAAGAAGCGCCGTGCCCAGCACGGCTGTGCGCGTCATTCCGGTCAAGCAATCGGCCAGTCGCCCCATTCTTTCCCCTAACCTGTCACCTTTCGCCGTTCCGCAACCCGTGCGCGTGATCCGGCGAGCGCCACTTTATGGCTGTCAGCTAAACAATCCACCCAAGAACGAAAATACCTGCAAACGCGAAAGATCGTTCCACGTCGCGAATACCATCAAAGTCATCACCAGCGCGAGGCCAATCTTGAACCCGAACTCCTGCGCCTGCTCCCCCAGGGGACGCCCGCGCACGGCCTCAACCGCATAATATAGAAGGTGCCCACCATCAAGCATCGGCACCGGGAAGAGATTGAGCAGGCCGATGCTGACGGAAAGGAGCGCCGTCAGCGTCATCAGCGCCACGAAACCGAAGGTCGCGACCTGCCCGGAGGTCTGTGCAATGCCGATCACGCCCCGAAGCTGGTCCGCATCCTCGCGCCCGGTAAACATCCCGCCTATATAGTCAAAGGTGCGCTCGATGATGAACGCCGTCTCCTTGATGCCAAGCCAGACGCCTTCAACGATGTTGCTCTTGACGACTTCCGAGTTGCCGCCCTGCTGAATGCCGAGCTGCTGAACCCGGTGGACATTGCCGAAGCTGTCCGTGACTTCCTGAATACGGGGCGTGGCGCGCAGCGTCACCGTTTCGCCGCCCCGCTCAATCGAGAAAATCATCTCGCCCGTACTTGTCGTCACGACGCGGCGAATATCCTCAAAGCTCTCGACAGGTTCGCCGTCAATCGCGAGCACCCGGTCACCAGGGTTAAAGCCTGCGGCAGCGGCGGGACTTCCCTCGATCACCGCTTCAATGAGCGGCGTGCCGACGGTGCGACCCACAAAGGTGAAGACACAGGCGAAGATGACAACGGCGAGAATGAAATTGGCAACAGGCCCTGCTGCCACAACAGCCGCGCGCTGATAGAGCGGCTTGAAATGGAAGAGATGCGCCTTCTCCTCATCCGGTACGGCGCGGAGCTTTTCACGGTCTGGAATGCTCGCGGCATTTTCATCGCCCGCGAATTTCACATAGCCGCCAAGCGGTATCCAGCTCACCTTCCAGCGCGTGCCATGTCTGTCGTTCCAGCCGAAGATCTCGCGGCCAAAACCGATGGAGAAGGTATCCACCTTCACGCCAAACCAGCGGGCCACGGAGAAATGGCCAAGCTCATGGAAAAACACCACGACGGTCAGCACAAAGAGAAAGGGAATGAGATAGCTCCAGAGCGACTCTCCAAAGCCTCCAATCCCGAGAAACAGTTCCGTCACGCTCAGTTATCCCACTCCAGAGCGGCCCGTCTGCCCCGTTCGGGCAGGTTCGCCGTTCCCCCATAGACCCGCTAGCCTCACAGCTTCTTGATTCCTCGGAGGCTTTTACCGGACAAGCCTACGTCACCGGCTTTTTTTTTGCACCCACTCACGCGCAAGAATCCGTGAGTTTCGGTCGATTTCGTAAACGGCCTCCAGAGCGGCGGGCACACCGTAATCCCCCCCAACGTGCTCCTGCACATCCTCGACCAGCCGGGCAATATCGAGGAAGCCGATTTCGCCCGCGAGGAAAGCCGCGACGGCCACTTCATTTGCCGCGTTAAGCACGGTCGGCGCGGCACCGCCTGCCTGCAGCGCGTTGCGGGCGAGCTTCAGGGCCGGAAACCGTTCCAGATCAGGCTCTTCGAAGGTGAGGCGGCCAATTTGGGCGAGGTTGAGCCTGGGCGACGGAGTCGCCATCCGCTCGGGCCAGGCCAGCGCATAGGAAATCGGTGTGCGCATATCGGGGCTGCCGAGCTGCGCCAGCACCGAGCCATCCACATAGGCGACCATGCTGTGGATGATGGATTCCGGGTGGATCACGACATCAAGCCGATCTTCACCAACCGGAAAAAGATAATGCGCTTCAATGAGTTCCAGCCCCTTGTTCATCAAGGTTGCTGAATCGACCGAAATCTTCGCGCCCATGTCCCATTTGGGGTGCGCCACCGCCTGGGCGGGAGTTGCGGCTTCCATCTCCGCCATGCTCCATGTACGGAAAGGGCCGCCGGAGGCGGTGAGCACGATCTTGTCCACCGTCTCGAGATGCTCTGTCTCAAGCACCTGAAAGATGGCGTTGTGCTCGGAGTCCACCGGCAGCAGGGTCGAGCCGGATTTGCCGACCTCAGCCAGAAAGAGCGGTCCCGCCGAGACGAGACATTCCTTGTTGGCGAGCGCCACGCAGGCCCCCCGCCGTACGGCGGAAAGTGTGGGCGCAAGCCCCGCCACGCCGACGATCCCTGCCATCACCCAGTCCGAAGGACGCTCTGCCGCCTCGACAACGGCCTGCGCGCCTGCCGCGACTTCAATGCCGGTTCCGGCCAGCGCCTCTTTCAGCGCGGCATAATGCGTGTCCTGCCCGATCACGGCGAGGCGCGGGCGGTGTTCGCGCGCCTGCGCGGCCAGCGCCGCCACATTGCTGTGTGCGGTGATGGCGGCGAGATCGAAGCTCTCCCGGTTGCGCGCAACGAGATCGAGCGTCGAGCAGCCGATGGAGCCGGTCGAACCCAGAATGGTGACGCTCCGCCTGCCCGTTGCAGGGCTCCTTTCGCTTGCTGCGGAATGGGTTACGGCCAAATCAACACTCCTGCGGCGGGGTTAGCCGCATTGTTCACAAGCGCAAGCAGGGCGGCGCCGATTGCGACAGCCACCAGCCCGTCCACGCGGTCGAGAATACCCCCGTGCCCCGGAATAAGCGCGCCGGAATCCTTCACGCCCGCCCGGCGCTTCAATGCGGATTCCGCGAAATCGCCCGCCTGTTCCAGTACGGTGAGGACGATGGCGATAAGAATGAGGGCCAGAACCGAGCCTTCGCCGAGCCAATACCATGTGCCGATGGCAACCACGACCGCGCCCGCCATGCCGCCGAGAAGTCCCGCCCAGGTTTTCTTGGGGGAGATGCGCGGCGCGAGTTTCGGCCCGCCGATGAAGCGGCCGGAGAAATAGGCGAAGGTGTCGATTGCCCAGACGGTGACGAGCAGCCAGACGAGAACGGCCAGCCCCAGGCTCTCATCGGCGCGGAGCCAGATCAGGGCGACGAGCGGCGTTACGAGATAGAGATAGGCGACAAGCGCGGGCCAGAGCGGGCGCCGGGTCCAGCTTCGCGCGGCAAGGGAGAAGGCAAGTCCCGCCCCGCCTGCGGCGAGCGCCGCCGAAGGCAACCCCATGCCCGCAAGCAGAACCGACGCGATGCCGGTCAGCGTCAGAAACCAAGACGTGCGGACCGAAGCTTCACCGAAAAGCAGGCCCGCCAGTTCCCATGCCATCGCAACGCAGGCAACCAGAAGAAGCGCCGTAAAGAACCAGCCTCCGAACCAGACCGCCGCCAGCACCACGGGCGCCAGCACCAGAGCAGAAAGCACCCGGGTTCCGAGATCGCCCATTTTCTTGCCTGGCGCTTCCGCCTTTTCCGCTTGCGACACCGTCATGAGGTGGCAGCCCCTTCGGGCGTGCCCAGCCCGCCAAAGCGACGGACGCGGCGCTGATATTCGTCAACCGCCTCGCGCAGCCGGTCGGGCGTGAAGTCCGGCCAGAGTGCATCGGAGAAAACGAGTTCCGAATAGGCACCCTGCCAGATGAGGAAGTTGGAGAGACGCTTTTCGCCGCTGGTGCGGATGATGAGGTCGGGATCAGGCACACCTGCCGTGTCGAGAAAACCCGATACTGTTTCCGGGGTGATGGCCTCCGGCTCAAGCCGCCCCGCCTTCACCTCCTGCGCGATGCGGCGCATGGCGGAGGTGATTTCGTTCTGGCCGCCATAATTGAAGGCGATCTGGAGTTTCAGACGGTCATTCTGGCGGGTCAGCGCTTCGGCTTCGTCGATCAGCGCCACGATATCCGCGTCGAGATGGTCCCGGTCGCCGATCACCCGGACCTGCACGCCGTTCTGGTGAAGCTCGGCGAGATCGCGGCGGATGAAAAGCCGCAGCAGGCCCATCAGGTCGTTGACTTCCTCAGGCGGACGCTTCCAGTTTTCGGAGCTGAAGCCGTAAAGCGTCAGATATTCGATACCGAGATTGCCCGCTGCGCGCACGATGACGCGCACGGCCTCCACGCCCTGACGGTGGCCGGCCGCGCGCGGCAGATGGCGCCTGGCCGCCCAGCGGCCATTGCCGTCCATGATGATCGCGACATGCCGCGGCGGTTTGCCGGGCAAAGCCTCGCTCATCTTTTGGCCGGAAGTGAGCGTCACGTTCTGAAATCCTGTATAGAATCATGTGGTTAAATCAACATCTTCAACCTCTAGCAGAGGTTGAGAAGATCAGACCTGCATGATTTCGGCTTCTTTCTGTGCCAGCGCGGCATCAATCTCGCCAATGATCTTGTCCGTCAGCTTCTGGACCTTGTCGCTCCAGGCCTTGTGCTCGTCTTTACCCATCTGTGCGTCCTTTTCGAGGCGCTTCAGCTCATCCATCGCATCGCGGCGGACATTGCGGACGGCAACGCGGGCCTGCTCGGTATACTTCGCGGCAACCTTGGTCAGTTCGGCGCGGCGTTCCTGGTTAAGTTCGGGGATCGGCAGGCGCAGCGTGGTGCCATCAACAACCGGATTGAGGCCAAGGCCGGAATTGCGGATCGCCTTTTCGACAGCGGACAACATGCTCTTGTCCCAGACCTGAACCGTGAGCATACGCGGCTCCGGCACGCCGATGGTGCCGACCTGATTGAGGGGCATGGTCTGGCCATAGGCCTCGACAACGATTGGTTCCAGCAGGCTTGCCGTGGCGCGCCCGGTGCGCAGCCCCGCAAACTCCTGCTTCAACGATTGAAGCGCGCCGCGCATCCGGCGTTCTGTATCGTCGATATCAAAAGTGTCGTCAGCCATTTACTTGTCCTTCTGTAAGTCTGGAGGCCCGGTGTTGTCCCGGCCCGCGCTGCTCAGGCAGCGTCCGAAATTATGGTGCAGCGCCCCGTCCCGGCCAGCACCTTGGCAAAGCCCCCCGGCTCGTCCAGCGAGTAGACGATGATGGGAATGGCATTTTCCCGCGCAAGCGCAATCGCGGAAGCGTCCATTACCTTCAGATCGCGCGAAAGCACGTCCATATAGGTCAGACTGTCATATCGTTCCGCATCGGCAACCTTGTGGGGATCGGCAGAATAGACGCCGTCAACCTGCGTGCCCTTGAGAATGGCGTCGCAATTCATCTCCACCGCGCGCAGGGCGGCAGCCGTGTCTGTCGTGAAGAAAGGATTGCCCGTGCCTGCCGCAAAGATCACCACCCGCCCCTTTTCCATATGGCGAACAGCGCGGCGGCGGATATAGGGCTCACACACGGTCATCATGGGAATGGCGGACTGCACGCGCGTCGGAATATTGATCGCTTCCAGCGCGGTCTGCATGGCAAGCGCATTCATCACGGTCGCCAGCATGCCCATATAGTCGGCGCTGGCGCGCTCCATCCCCTTGGCCGCGCCGGAAAGGCCGCGGAAGATATTACCGCCGCCAATGACGAGGCAGACCTGCGCGCCCTGCTCCACCGCTTCCTTGATGTCACCTGCGATCCTGTCCACCGTGGCGATGTCGATGCCATATTGGCCATCGCCCATCAAAGCCTCGCCGGAGACTTTGAGCAGGACGCGGGAATAGCGGTGTTTTCCGGGCATAATCATCATTCCGTCGAAGCGCGCCGAGTGTGCCCCCGGTGCTAGCGGGGCGGGTGGCGGTAAAATCTGCGAATCCCCGGCACCCCGGAGACAATAACGCCCCCGACGCCTTAAGGCGAAGGGGGCGTCGGATCAAATCAGCCGCTTGAGGCCTTGCTTAACCGCGCGCGGCGGCCGCAACCTCCGCCGCAAAGTCCGCTTCTTCCTTTTCGATACCTTCGCCGAGACCGAAACGGACGAAACCAACCACCGAGATCGGGGCGCCGACATCAGCTTCCGCGTTCTTCACGGCCTTTTCAACCGTCTCATCCGGGTTGATGACGAAAGCCTGCGACAGGAGAACGACCTCCTCGTAGAACTTGCGGATACGGCCTTCGACCATCTTTTCGATAATGTTGTCGGGGCGGCCGGATTCCTTCGCTTCGGCGATCAGCACGTTGCGCTCGCGCTCAACGAGATCCTGATCGAGGTCTTCCCTGCGGGTCGCGAGGGGGTTCGTTGCCGCGATGTGCATGGCGATCTGGCGGCCAAGCTCGGCGAGCTTGCCCTTGTCGCCCGTGGACTCAAGGCCGACCAGCACGCCGATCTTGCCGAGACCGGGCGCGACCTGGCTGTGGACATAGGCCGACACCACACCATCGGACACCGAGATGTGACCGGCGCGGCGGACATTCATGTTCTCGCCGATGGAGCCGACCATTTCCGTCACATGGTCCTTCACGGACTTGGAGGTGCCGGGATAGGTCGCGGCGACGAGCTTGTCGAAGTCGCCACCTGCGTCGAGGGCAACGGATGCGATATCTGTCACCATCTTCTGGAACTGTTCGTTGCGCGCCACGAAGTCCGTTTCGGAGTTCACTTCGACAACGGCACCTGCCGTGCCATTGGCGACAACGCCGATCAGGCCTTCTGCCGCCACGCGGCCAGCCTTCTTCGCCGCCTTGGCGAGCCCCTTGGTGCGCAGCCAATCGATAGCGGCTTCCATGTCGCCGCCGGTTTCGTTCAGCGCCGACTTGCAATCCATCATGCCTGCGCCGGTTTTCTCGCGCAGTTCCTTCACCATGCTTGCGGTGATTTCAGCCATTGTGTCCTCGATTGTCTGTCGCCCCAGCGGACGGGGGATCTGAAAGTCTTGTCGGGCCCGACGCAGGGCCGGGCCCGATACGAAAGGCTATTACTCGGCCGGAACTTCTTCGACGACCGGTTCAGCCGATGCACCGATATCGATGCCGGCAGCGCCCTGGCTCTGCGAGATACCGTCGATGACGGCACGCGAGATGAGATCGCAGTAGAGGCTGATCGCGCGCGAGGCGTCGTCATTGCCGGGGATCGGATAAGCAATGCCATCCGGGTTGGAGTTGGAGTCCAGAACGGCAACGACCGGGATACCCAGCTTGCGGGCTTCCTGAATCGCGATCTCTTCCTTGTTGGTGTCGATCACAAAGATGAGGTCCGGCAGGCCGCCCATATCCTTGATACCGCCAATGGCGCGCTCAAGCTTGTCGCGCTCGCGGGTCAGGTTCAGGACTTCCTTCTTGGTCAGACCACGCGCTTCACCGGAAAGCAGATCATCGAGTTCGCGCAGACGGCGGATCGAGTTCGAGATCGTCTTCCAGTTGGTCAGCATGCCGCCAAGCCAACGATGGTTGATGTAGTACTGCGCGCACTGCTTTGCCGCCTGAGCGACCGGCTCGGAGGCCTGACGCTTCGTGCCGACAAAAAGCACGCGGCCACCGGCAGCAACCACGTCACGCACTGCGACGAGCGCCTGATGAAGCAGAGGAACGGTCTGCGCGAGGTCGATGATGTGGATATTGTTACGATCGCCGAAGAGGAACTTCTCCATCTTCGGGTTCCAGCGGTGGGTCTGGTGACCAAAGTGAACACCAGCTTCCAGCAGCTGACGCATAGAAAAATCGGGGAGTGCCATGACACCCATTCTCCTTTTCCGGTTGAACCTCCGCGGGGAGTGAACGGGCCTTTGACGGCACCGCACCGGACCGACCAACCCTATGTTTCCCCTGTGAAAAAGGGAGTGGGAGAGCCGAACCCCGCGTGTGGAATGGCGCCTCTATAGGCGCAAAAAGGCAAAAACGCAAGTGAAACCGGGGGCTGAAGCCCCTCGCAAAGCGGCGAAAAACCTCAAATTTCCCGGAGATCGACCACGCCGGGCACGGCCTTGATGGCGCCTCTGATTTGCGGGGTCACGCGGTAGCGGTCCTTGAGGCGGATTTCGACCTCCCTGCCCCCCTCATTCATCAGGACGAGCGAGACGATGCCCTTCCCCTTTTCGGAGAGGCGAGCTTTCACCGCCTCAAGCGGCTCCGGCCGATCAACGAAAATCCGCAAGCCAGCGCCGGTATCCTTCACCGTATCATCGACGCTGCGGACGGATTGTGCGCGGAGTTTCACTTCCTCGCCCGCGCGCTCGATCTCCACGCCGACGACCACGGCATTGCCCGGCTCCATCAAGTGCCGGAACTGAGACAGTGCCTCGGAGAAGACCACGATCTCGAACTGCCCCGTCGGATCGGACAGGGAGAGGAAGGCGAAGGGATTGCCCTTTTTCGACTTGCGCTGCTGGAGGGCGGTGACGGTGCCCGCGACCAGCTCAGCACGGTTACCGCGCGCGAGCAACTCGGCATAGGTGACGACGCCAGCGCGCTTCAGGTCCGCCAGATAATCATCGAGCGGGTGGCCGGACAGATAGAAGCCGACCGCATTGAACTCTTCCGTCAGGCGCTGCATGGGCATCCAGACATCCACGGCAGGAAGCTGGGGCTGGGTAGCCGCTACGCCCGTCTCCTCGCCGAACAGGCCGCCTTGCTGGCTTTCCCTTTCCTGCGCGGCGGCATTGGCGGTGCCAAGCAGGAAATCCACGGAAGCGAGTACCTGTGCGCGGTTGGGATTGAGCGCGTCAAACGCTCCGGCGCGGGCGAGATTTTCCAGCGCGCGCTTGTTCACCATGCGCGGGTTGATGCGGCGCGCAAAATCGAAAAGGTCGCGGAAAGGGCCGCCCTCCCGCCTGACCTCGACAATGTGCTCCATCGCCTGAAGGCCGACATTCTTGATCGCGGCGAGCGCATAAAGGATCTCGCCATCTGCGACGCCGAACAGCGCCTCTGACCTGTTCACACAGGGTGGGCGCACCTTGATGCCGAGCCGTTCGGCCTCCTGCTTGAAGATGCCGAGCTTGTCGGTATTGCCGAGATCAAGGCTCATGGATGC
>ENA-UOVV01000283-UOVV01000283.1-compost-metagenome-genome-assembly--contig:-NODE-283-length-69058-cov-22.888672_pt1 | contig 69058 bp, 76 predicted proteins | sample MGYA00238155_ERZ761577 | MGnify/ENA primary metagenome ERZ761577 (study PRJEB28898, sample SAMN06268775) | compost metagenome | isolation source: Emeryville, CA | place: USA:Emeryville, CA | collected... | reverse complement strand
GCGGCGTCAGCGAGGCCAGCACGCGGGTCGTCGTCTCGCGCAGGTTCGACTGGATGGCCGCGTCGATCGGCTGGATCGCATTCACGTCCGGGATGAAATCGCCGAGGTTCGAGTCCTCCTCATCGCCGATCGGCGTCTCGAGGCTGATCGGCTCCTTGGCGATCTTGAGCACCTTGCGCACCTTGTCGAGAGGCATCTGCAGCTTCTCGCTCAGTTCCTCCGGCGTGGGCTCGCGGCCGATCTCGTGCAGCATCTGGCGCGAGGTGCGAACGATCTTGTTGATCGTCTCAATCATGTGCACCGGAATGCGGATGGTGCGCGCCTGGTCGGCGATCGAACGCGTGATCGCCTGCCGGATCCACCACGTCGCGTAGGTCGAGAACTTGTAGCCGCGGCGGTACTCGAACTTGTCCACCGCCTTCATCAGGCCGATGTTGCCTTCCTGGATCAGGTCGAGGAACTGCAGGCCGCGGTTCGTGTACTTCTTGGCGATGGAGATCACGAGGCGCAGGTTGGCCTCCACCATCTCCTTCTTGGCGATGGCGGCCTCGCGCTCGCCCTTCTGTACCTTGTGCACGATGCGGCGGTACTCGGCGATGTCGAGGCCCGTCTCGGTGGCGAGCGTGTGGATTTCGCCGCGGATCTCGTTGATCGTATCCGCCTCGCGATTGGCGAACTCCGCCCAGCCCTTGCCCGGCAGCGCGGCGACCTTCTCGACCCAGTTCTGGTCGAGCTCGGAGCCGTAGTAGTTCTGCAGGAAGTCCTCGCGCTTTACGCCATAGCTTTCGGCGAGGCGCAGCAGGCGGCCTTCGAGGCGCACGAGGCGCTTGTTGATGTCGTAGAGCTGCTCGACCAGGCTCTCGATACGCGAGCTGTTGAGCGACAGCGACTTCACGTCGGTGATGACTTCCGAACGCCACTGTGCGAGCTGCTTCAGGTCGGCGTCGGTGGCCGGCGCAGCACCGGCGAGACGATCCTCGGCGTGCTGGTCCTGCAGCTTGCGCATGCGGCCATAGGCTTCGGCGATGCGGTCGAACGTCGCTACCACCTGCGGCTTCAGCTCGGCTTCCATCGCCGAAAGCGACAGCGAGTTCTCGAAATCGTCGTCCTCTTCCTCGACCGGGTCCTGCGGCGCCTCGGGCTCCTCGGGCACGTAGTCGTCATCATCGTCGCTCGCGGCGGCGCGCTTGGGCGCCGGCTTGGCCTTGGGCTTCGGCTCTTCCTTGGCCACCGGGCGCTCGATCTCCGACGGCATCACCGGGGCCGCCTGCTTGGCGTCCGGGCCGGCATAGGTCGCTTCGAGGTCGATGATGTCGCGCAGCAGGATTTCGGCGTTGGCCAGCTGGTCGCGCCAGATGATGATGGCCTGGAAGGTCAGCGGGCTCTCGCACAGGCCCTCGATCATCGTCTCGCGGCCGGCCTCGATACGCTTGGCGATGGCGATTTCGCCCTCGCGGCTGAGCAGTTCCACCGAGCCCATCTCGCGCAGGTACATGCGCACCGGATCGTCGGTGCGGTCGCTGCCTTCGCGGGTGTTCGACTTCGACGCAACCGCCGTGCCCGTGCGCTCGGCGAGTTCGGTTGATTCCTCTTCGGGCGAATCGGGCTCGGCTTCCTCGACCTCGTCCTCATCGACCACATTGATGCCCATGTCCGAGAACATCGCCATGATGTCCTCGATCTGCTCGGAGGTGACTTCCTCCGAGGGGAGCACCGCGTTCAACTCCTCATAGGTAACGTAGCCGCGCTTCTTGGCGGTCTTGATGAGCTTTTTTACAGCGGCATCGGATAGATCGAGCAGCGGGCTGTCGGGGGCCTCGCTGCCGGCTGCCTTTTCGGCTTCCGGCTTCTCGTTCTCTTTTGCCTTGGTCTGGGTTGCTGCCTTGGTGGCCATCTAGCTCACTGCTCCGGGGGCCCGCCTGCTGCTCGGGCGCCGATAGTCGTTACGTGGTCATGGCTTGAGACATGGTAAAGGCGCGAGCGCTTCCTGCGAGCCCTCACATGTCCGTCATCGGGCAATCGGGCGAGTGATTCGCCCATATGCACGAAAGCGCGAACCCGAAACCTCCTCAGAAGCTCCGTGTCGCGCGACCCGATAACGAACCAAACCCTTCGATCAATGCCTCAGTGCCATCGACGGTGGCGATCTGGTTCTGGATGTCTTTCAGCCGTTCGAATGTTTCTTCGCTCGGGTCTTCGCCCAGCGCCACTTCGGCTGCTTTCAGGGCCTTATTTAGCTCAACCGATTTGTAATGCAAGGCCAGGGCATGTTTTAGCCCGATCTCCGCATCCCCGTCGGCAATCTCCGCCCCGCTCTGCCAGATGCCCTGCCGGGCCAGCGTTTCGGCCATTTTCTCGAGCGCCTGGCCGTGGCCGCGCGCGCCGAGCGCCGATTTCAGCCCCTCCGCCGTGATGTCGTGGTCGAGCGTCACGATGTCGAGCATTGCCCCCAGCACGGCCCGCGCGACCGGCGAGGGCAACTCCAGCGACGCCAGTGATTCGAGCCGGCTCTCGCACAGCGCCGGATGGTTGACGAGGCTCATCAGGATCGTCGCCTCGCGCGGCGTCATCTCCACCGCCCGCCCCGGTTTCATCAGCCGCGAGTTGCGCAGCGTATCCGACACCACCAGCCGCGGATTGCCGCGCCCCAGCGAGTTGTAGGGCATCCGTCCGTTGCGTCCGGCCGGTCCCCCGAAGCTGCTTCCACCGCGTCCCTCGAAGCGCTGCCGCCGCACCGGCACGAAGAAGGCCGCCAGCTTGTCGTCGAAGGCCTGCGAATAGTGCCGCTTCACAGAAGGGTCCTGGATCGCGTTGGCCCGCGCCCGCAGCCGCTGTTCCAGCGCCGCCCGCGCCTCGGGCGTTTCGGGCACGATGCCGCCCTCGGTCTCGATCGACCAGATCACGTCACTCAGCGAGCGCGCCCGGTCGATCACGTCGGCGAACGCCCCCCTGCCCCCCGACTTGATGAGATCGTCCGGGTCCATCCCCTCGGGCAGCGTTGCGATCTTCACCGTGCGCCCCGGCGCAAGGTGGGGCAATACCAGCTCGGTGGCGCGCGCCGCCGCCCGCTGCCCCGCCGCGTCGCCATCGAAGCAGAGAACCGGCTGCTCGCTCATCCGCCATAGCAACTGCAGGTGCTCCTCGGTCAGCGCCGTACCCATCGGCGCCACCGTCCCCTCGAACCCCGCCATCACCGCCGCGATCACGTCGAGATAGCCCTCGACCACGATCACGGGCTTTCCCGCCCGCGCCGCCTCGCGCGCCAGGTTGCCGTTGTAGAGGTTGTGCCGCTTCTTGAAGAGCTCGGTTTCCGGCGAGTTGAGGTACTTCGCCGGCACGTCGGGCGACAGCGCCCGCCCGCCGAACGCGATCACCTTGCCGCGAAAATCCATGATCGGGAACATCACCCGGTTGCGGAAGCGGTCATAGGGCAGCGGATTGTCGTCGCGCACCACCACCAGCCCGGCATCGACCATGTCCTGCGCCGTCACCCCGTTGGCCGCGAGGTGTTCCTTGAGCCCACTGGCGCTGTCGGGCGCATAGCCGATCCGGAACTTCGTCACCGCCGAAGGCGAAACCCCGCGCTCATGCAGGTAGCCGCGCGCCCGCGCCCCGATATTGTGGCTCAGCGCCGCCTCGAAATACTGGGTGGCGATCTCCATCACGTCGAGCAGCGAGCGCCGCGTTTCCTGCCGCCTCTCGTCCTGCACGTCGCGCGCCGGCATCGGCACGCCGGCCATCCCGGCGAGCTTTTCCACCGCCTCGGGAAAGCTCATCCCGGCCTTTTCGGTAAGAAAACGGAAGTGATCCCCCGAAACCCCGCACCCAAAGCACTTGTAGATGCCGCGCCGGTCATCGGCATGAAAGCTCGGGCTCTTCTCGCCATGAAACGGACAGCAAGCCCAGAAATCCCCCCGCCCCGGCTGGCTCTTCCGCTTGTCCCAGATGACATGCTCCCCCACCACCTGCGAAATCGGCAGGCGCTGGCGAATTTCATCAAGAAAGGAGTCAGAGAAGCGCATGCCCCTACGTAGGCGCGCGGGAGCGGCGTGTCACGGGGGATGAGGGTTGTGCACAAGAGTGCCCGCCGCTTACTTCACCAGACGCAGTCGGCCACGAGGCGGAGTATTTCGGACCGTGCTGGGGTTCGTCGCCAAGCCCACGGTTACAAGTCCGAACAATAGCTTGGCGAGTTCGCCTTCAGGCAGTGACAACACCGCAGACAGTCCGGTCAGCCTCAATTGCTCATCTCGACGGACCTCGCCTAACACTTTTTGCCATATCTGGGGTTGCTCTCGCCTGAACGCGCCGCCTCTCGCGGTTAGGCGGGAGGGAGACCGCCGAGGCGCTGGAGGGGGAGCAACGCGCCCTGCGCCTCGTGAACAGGCGCTTTCACAACACAACGTGCCATCCTTGCGAAGACAAGCTCCAAACCTCCAAAGCAATCCGAGCTGCCCCGCCTCCGCAGGCGGGAGAGGTTTTCGCGCTGCATTGTCGTGCCCGGACGGAATCAAACTCGCAGCATCCGCGCCTAACCCTTTGCCGCAGCCTCACTCTTCCTCCGCCTTACGCCCAACTTATCCCCCCCTCTTCCACCCCATGCGACTCTCCCCTCATCCGCTGCACCGAAGCGAGATCATGACGAGTGGTTGGTGCGGTGGGGGTCGGGTGGCGCAGGGTCGCTTGCGTCAGGCCTAAAGCACCGCGGCATGGGCCGGTTCCCCGGTCAAGCCGCTGCAGACGCCGGAGGGGTTCGATACGGAGCCCTTCAGGGGGCGAGGCTGCCACGTATAAGGCGGCTGGGACTTCTGAGCGACGGCGAAAGCCGGCGAAAAGCTCCGGTGGAGCTTTTCGAGCGAAGAAGGCCATGAGAGCTACGCTCGAATGGCAGGGCAGTGATGCGGGTGGATTCCCGGTCGCAGGCCGCCCGCGTTCCTGGCGATGCGGCACGGGTGGAGGAGCGACCCGCAGGGGCAAATCGCTCCGGTGGAGCGATTTGAGCGACGAAATGACCGGGCTACGGTGCCATAAGCCCAAAACCCCGGTCGGCCGGCGAGGCGAGAGCCTCTTTTATCTGCGGACTGACCGCGTGGGGCAATCGCCTCGCCGGCCCGGCTTCAGTTGCCCCGAAAGGGGCAGGACCATCCATCAACCCGAGGCGGGAACGCCAACTGGCGCTCCAACGCGTCCCCGATCCACCCTGCGTGCCCACATCGAAGTCAAAGGTGCCCGCTGGCACCCCGACGGCACCACCTAGTCGTCGATATCGACGTCCTTGGTTTCCTTGCCCAGCAGCAGGGCGCCCAGCGTCAGCAGCGCCATGACGGTGAGGTAGATGCCCACCCAGAACGGGCTGCCGCCCCCAAAACTCCACAGCGCCACGGCGATGAACGGCGCCACTGCCGCCCCGAGGATCGAGGAGATATTGTAGCTCATGCCCGAGCCGGTATAGCGCAGGTTGGCCGGGAACAGCTCGGGCAGCAGCGCGCCCATCGGGCCGAAGGTCATGCCCATCAGCGCAAAGCCGAGGATCAGCCAGGCCTGCACGCCGACAAAGCCGGCCGACAGCATCGGCACCCACACGAGGCCGAACAGCGCAATCGCCACCGTCACCCAGATCAGCGTCCTGCGCCGCCCCCAGCGATCCGCCCACGGGCCCGACACCAGCGTGAAGATGCCGAAGAACACCACGCCCACGATCATCATCAGCACGAAGCTGTTGTAGCTGTAGCCCAGCCCCGGCAGCGCCGCCTCGGTGGAAGCGCGGCCATAGCTCAGCGAGAACGTCGTCATCAGGTAGAACAGCACATAGGTCGCCAGCATGTAGAACGTGCCGAGGATCATCTCCCACCAGTGCGTGCGGAACGCGGTGGCGAGCGGCAGGCGCTGCACCTTGCCGGCGCTCTTCGCCTTCTCGAAGGCGGCGCTCTCGACGAGCTTCAGGCGCACCCACAGGCCCACCGCCACCATCACCACCGAGAACAGGAAGGGGATGCGCCAGCCCCACTCGAGGAAGGCGGTCGAAGGCCGCGACGGATCGTCGGACGGCAGCAGCGTCGCGATGATGAGGAACAGGCCGTTGGCGAGAATGAAGCCGATCGGCGCTCCAAGTTGGGGGAAGGTACCGAAGATGCCGCGCTTGCCCTTGGGAGCGTTCTCGGTCGCCACCAGCGCCGCGCCGCTCCACTCACCGCCCAGCGCAAAGCCCTGGCCAATGCGCAGCAGCACCAGAAGCGCCGTCGCGATCCAGCCGGTCATCTCATAGGTCGGCAGCAGGCCGATGAGGAAGGTGGCCACGCCCATGGTCATCAGCGAGCCGACCAGGGTCACCTTGCGCCCTGCCCTGTCGCCCAGGTGGCCGAAGAAGATCGCGCCCAGCGGCCGCGCCACCATGGCGGCGCCGAACACCGCGAACGATCCGAGCAGCGCGGTCGTCTCGTTGCCGGCCGGGAAGAACAGGTGGGGGAACACCAGCACCGCGGCGGTGGCGTAGATGTAGAAATCGTAGAATTCGATGGTCGTCCCGACGAGGCTGGCCAGGAGCACGCGCGAACGCGGATTGGCCGGCGCGTCGGTGCCGACGGCGACAGTGGACATGGTCAACTCCAATATCCCGGCGTCCGCGAGGCGAGCGAACTTGCGGCGGGAGAAGGTGCTGAAGTTCGGGGGGCGGATGGCGCCGGAGCGCTCTGCCGTACCAACGGGTACGGAATGTGCGGGACATGAACCTTTTGCCCACGCGGCGCAAGCAGAAATCGCTGCAATCCTGATCACGCGAGCGCGACCACCCCTTGCGCTTGTCGTCGCACCTCCATACACTGAACTACATGGTTCAGTATCAATCCACCCGTTTCGACGCCACCTTCGCCGCCCTGTCGGACCCGACGCGCCGCGGCGTGCTCGAACAGCTCGGCCGCTCCGACGCCTCGATCAGCGAGCTGGCCAAGAAATTCCACATGACGCTCACCGGCATGAAAAAGCATGTCGGCGTGCTCGAAAGTGCCGGGCTCGTCACCACGCAGAAGGTCGGCCGCGTCCGCACCTGCCGCCTCGGTTCGCAGCGCCTCGACGAAGAGGCCGCGTGGATCGAGCGCTACCAGAAACTCTGGGCCGCCCGCTTCACCGCGCTCGACCAGGTCATCGCCGAACTGAAGCAAGAGGAGACGTCCGATGGACACCCGAACGGTTGAAGCCACCCCCTACCAAACAAGAACCGAGCGCACCTCGGAGCGCGAACTCGTCATCACCCGCACCTTCGATGGCCCGGCCCGCCTCGTCTTCAAGGCGTGGACCACACCCGAGCTGCTGATGCGCTGGTGGACGCCGCCCTCGTTCGGCATCACCTTCATTTCGTGCGAAGCCGACGTGCGCACCGGGGGCACCTACCGCTTCGTCTTCAGCCACCCGCAATTCGACCAGCCCATGGCTTTCCACGGCCGCTACCTCGAGGTCGATCCGCCCCACAAGCTGGTCTGGACCAACGAGGAGAACGGCACCGGCTCGGTCACCACCGTCACCTTCGAGGAACGCGACGGCCGGACCTACCTCACCCTCACCGACCGCCACCCGAGCAAGGAAGCCCTCGACGCCGAACTCGAATCCGGCGCCGTCGGCGGCTACCCCGAGCAGTTCAACCAGCTCGACGCCCTCCTGCCCGAGCTCAGCTGACGCAGCCCTTGGCAGCACGCAGGCCACATCGGACCTTCCCCCGTGAAAACGGGGGAAGCGGAGCAGGCGACGCTTGGTAGCCGGCGCAACAGGCACAACGCCTACCCGCACGCCCTCCCCGCTTACCCCGCCCGGTAGAGCCGCCAGGCAAACATTCCGAGCCCGATGGCGATGAGGATCATCACGATACCCAGCCAGATCACCCCGACCATGGCGCTGAACACCGGCCAGAACACCAGCGCCAGGCCGAACAGCACGAACAGGATGCCCTGCAGCATCGCCGGCCAGATCGAGCCGTACATGGCCCGCTCCCGCCACACGAACCAGATCTCGATCACCCCGAAGAGGATGGCCTCGAGCCCGATCAGCGTCACGAGGAAGGTCGTGGTCAGGATCGTCGCCATCAGCGGCGAGAGGATGATCAGCACGCCCACCAGGATCGCGAGACCGCTGCGGATCACGTCCCACCAGTAGCTCGGCGTCCTCACCCCGCCGAAGGTCAGGCCCCACAGACCGAGCACGCCCGCCACCAGCAGCACGACTGCAGCCACCATCACCAGCGTCGTCAGCGCGCTCGCTGGCCAGAGCACGCAGTAGATGCCGAACAGCAGCATGAGCAGCGCCCGCAACCCGGTCGCCCACGCCAACCGCTTCCTCACTGAATCGGAAACCGCCATTTCCGCCCTCCTTGGCCCCTTGGCACGGGCGACCAGACTCGCCCGCTGACGACGAGTTCACTCCGCGCCGCGTCCGGCCGCAACCCCTCGTCATCCACGTCGTTCAGGCACTACCCGCATATCGAGGCCAGCATGGACGCCACCGCCCTCCCCGAATCCAAGACTCACGGCTTCCAGCGCTTCAAGCGCATCGGCCTCGGCACCCTCCGCGTCTTCACCGATCCCGATACGTCGCCGCGCTGCGCCGCCACCGCCTTCTTCGGCTTCCTCGCCATCTTCCCGGCCATCGCCACCGTGGCGCTCATCTACGGCCTCGTCGCCAACCGCACGCTCGTCGCCGATACCGTCTCGGCCCTGCAATACATATTGCCCAGCCTCGCCCTCGACATCCTGCGCGAGCAGCTCGACATTCTCGCCGCCCAGCCGCCCGCCACGCTCTCCATCGGCCTCCTCATCTCGGTGCCGCTCGCGCTGTGGTCGAGCTCGCGCGGCGTCGATGCCCTGCTCTACGCCATGTCGCGGGTGCGCGGCGAAAAGGAAAAGCGCAGCTTCATCAAGGGCGCGATCATCTCCATCGGGCTCAGCATCGGCGCTTCCATCTTCGTCGTCATCGCGCTGCTGACGGTTGCCGGCCTTCCCGCCCTCATCCCCTTCCCCTCGGGCGAGGATTTCCTGCTGCTTGGCCTGCGTTGGCCAATACTCCTCGTGCTCACCGTGGCCGTGCTCGTCGTGCTCTATCGCTGGGGACCCGACCGCCATCCCCGCCGCTTCCGCTTCATCTGGCCCGGCGCCCTGCTCGCTTCGCTGCTCTGGCTTGTAGCGGGAGCGATCTTCTCGATTTATGTCGAGAATTTCGGCAACTACCAGGCCACTTTCGGCTCGGTTTCCGCCGCCGTGGTGCTGCTCCTGTGGCTCTACAACTCGGCGCAGATCCTCGTTCTCGGCGCTGCCTTCAACACCGAACTCGAGTTCGCCGCCACCGGTCGCCCACGCCCGCTTGCCGGCAAAGCCAAGGCATGATCCTCTCCGCCGCCCTGAGCCCGGAGATTCTTGCATGCCGTTTGCCGTCTACGCCCTGGCGGTCGCCGCCTTTGCAGTAGGTACAGCCGAGTTTGTCATTTCTGGCATCCTACCTCTGCTCGCCGGCGACCTGAGCGTATCCATCCCCACGGCCGGCCTGCTCGTCACCGCCTACGCGATCGGCGTCGCCATCGGCGGCCCGGTGCTCACCGTTCTTACCGCGCGTTACTCGCAGCGTGCCGTGCTGATCGGGGTGATGATCCTCTTCACAGTCAGCCAGGTGCTCTGCGCCTTTGCGCCCGACTATGGGCTGCTGCTGGCCGCGCGCCTCCTCTCTGCCATCGCCCACGGCACATTCTTCGGCGCCGGCAATATCGTGGTCGCCAACCTCGTGGCCCGCGAGCGGCGCGGCGCCGCCTTCTCTCTCTTCATTGGGGGCATCACCGTCGCCAACCTGCTCGGCCTGCCCGGCGGCACGGCACTCGGCATCGCCTTCGGCTGGCGCACCACCTTCCTCGCCGTTGCCCTGCTCGGCGCTCTCGCCACCCTCGTCCTCATCTTCCGCATCCCCAGGGGCGAGGAAGCGCAGGTGGCGCGCCCCAGCTTCCGCGCCCAGCTCGCCGAACTGCGCCATCAGGAGGTGTTCCTCTCCTACGCCACCATCGCGCTGGTGATGGTCGGCAACCTCGCCTGGGGTACCTACCAGACTGCCGCCATGATCGAGGTCGTCGGCATCGACCCGCAGAATGTCTGGATGTACCTGCTCATCGGCGGCGCCGGTGCCGTGCTCGGCATCTATGCCGGCGGCCGCGGCACCGACTGGAAGCCGATGCCCACCCTGCTCACCGTGCTCCTCGCCCAGGCATTCTTCTTCTTCACCCTCATCTTTGCGCTCGGCGACCAGGTTTGGTTCACCGTCAACCTGCTGATCACGTCGATCCTCGGTTTCGCCTTCTCCACCCCGCTTCAGGCCCGCGTCATCCACGCCGCAGCCAAGGCGCCGAACCTCGCCTCGTCGCTCATTTCCACGTCGTTCAACATCGGCATCGCCGCCGGCGCGGCGCTCGGCGCGTGGCTGCTCAACTCCGGCGTCTCCTATGGCGACATCCCCGCCGTCGGGGTGGTCTTCAGCCTCCTCGCCGCCGGCACGGCCAGCCTGTCGTGGTGGCTGGAGCGACGTCCTGCCGCGGCCCGGGCGGCTGGTTGAGTGGCTTTTTCACCGCCGCATTAATCCCCCATTGGCAGGTCGGTCATAGAGTCCCGCGCGCAACAAGCGGCAACGGCTGCTCGCTCCAGAACGGACACCGACGGCTTGCTCGACCAAACGTCTCTGCTCATATCGATCGGCTTTTCGGCAAGCGCGCTGATGCTGACGCTGCTGCTCACGTGGCTGGGCACCCGCTCCAGCACCTACCTGCTCACGTGGGCTATCGGCCTTGGCCTGATCACCGCCGGCGTGCTGGTCTATGGCGTGGTCGAACCCTACAACCCGGCCCTGCTCTACGCCGCGTTCACGGTCACCGTTGCGGGCTTCTCGGCCGTCGCCCTGGGTGCGGCGCGATTCCGTAGGGCCGGCGCAGCGGCCGATCCATTGATCTTCGGCTGGGTTGGCATCAGTGTAGCGATGGGGCTGGCCTTCACCATGGGCTACTCGGGCATCGGCACTGCCATCGCCAATATCGGCTGCGCCGCTTTCTTCGCCATCGCAGCGCGCGAGCACTGGCTCGGCCGCGCGGAAGCACCCCTTCCGCAGATCGTCATGGCCGCCATCTACATGGTGACGGCGCTCTCCTTCGTTTTGTGCGCCGTGGCGTTGGTGGTGGAGGGCGAATATGTCCTCGCCGCCCGCCCGGCCAACTGGGCCGAGGACCTCAACAGCATTGCCATCATCATCGTGCTGCCCGCCGCCGGCGCCATGGCCATGGCGCTCCACCAGTTGCGCGGCACGGCGGCGCACCGCCTGCTCGCCATGACCGACTCGCTCACCGGCCTGCTCAACCGCCGCGCCCTGTTCGATCTTCCCGGCAACGAGAACCTGCCCCAGGGCACGGCCGTGGTGATGCTCGACCTCGATGGCTTCAAGGCCATCAACGATCGCTTCGGCCACGCCGTCGGCGACGAGGTGCTGCGCCGCTTCGCCACCATCGTGCGCAGGAACATTCGCGAGACCGACATTGCCGCGCGGCTCGGCGGCGAGGAGTTCTGCCTCGTCCTGCGTGATCTCGACGCAACTGCCGCCCGCACCGTTACCGAGCGCATCCGCGTCGAGCTCGAAGCCACCGCGTCCCTCGCCCCGGATTACGGTCCGCCCACCGTCTCCGCCGGCATCGCCGTCAGCGCCAGCGCCGGCGACGGCTTCGATAGGCTGCTGCGCGAGGCCGACATGCAGCTCTACCGGGCCAAGGAGGCGGGACGTAACCGCGTCCTTGGCCCCCAGCGCCTGGCCGCCTAGCCGAGCGCCGCCTTCACCTTCGCCGACGCCTTGCCGAAGTCGATCCGGCCAGGATACTCCGCCTTGAGCGCGGCGATTACCTTGCCCATGTCCTTGCCACCCGAGGCACCGGTCTTCTCGATCGCCGCCTTGATGGCCGCATCGACTTCCTCGTCGCTCAGCCCCTTGGGCAGGAACTCGCTGAGGATGGCGATTTCCTCGCGCTCCACCATGGCGAGGTCGTCGCGCCCCGCCTTTTCGTAGATGCCCAGCGATTCCTCCCGCTGCTTCACCATCTTCTGCAGCAGCGCCAGCACGGCGGCGTCGTCGAGCGGCTCCTTGCCCTGCCCGCGCGCCTCGATGTCCTTGTCCTTGATGGCCGCGTTGATGGCGCGCAGCGTCGCCGTCCGCCGCTTGTCGCCGGCCTTGAGCGCCGCCTTGTAGCCTTCGCTGATCTGTTCGCGCATGGCTGATCCCCTTTTAGAGTGCTTGTGATCCGGTAGTTGCACTCCATATACCGCAACAATGCCTCGCCGCCACTTGCACTTGGCTGGCCCTCCGTCTAGGGAGAGGCCTCAACCGACACCGACCCGAACCTTTGGAGCCCCGCCATGCCCGGCTGGCAGCACAAGCCCGCGACCGCCCTCCTGATCCTGGATGATGGCACGCGCCTCGAAGGGCACGGCATCGGCGCAGTCGGCCACGCGGCCGGCGAGGTCTGCTTCAACACCGCCATGACCGGCTACCAGGAGATCCTCACCGATCCCTCCTACGCCGGGCAGATCATCACCTTTACCTTCCCGCATATCGGCAATGTCGGCACCAACGACGAGGATATCGAGACGGTCAACATGGCCGCCTACTCCGGCGTCCGCGGCTGCGTGCTGCGCGCCGACATCACCAACCCGTCGAACTACCGCGCCGTCGAGCGGCTCGATGCCTGGCTCAAGAAGCGCAACATCATCGGTATCGCCGGCGTCGATACCCGCGCACTGACTGCCCGCATCCGAGAGCACGGCATGCCCAACGGTGTCATCGCGCATGACCCCGAGGGCCATTTCCACGAACCCTCCATGGTCGCAGAACTCAAGGCCTTCCCCGGCCTCGAGGGCCTCGACCTCGCCAAGGAAGTGACCACCGCGCAGACCTACCACTGGGACCAGACCCCGTGGACCCGCACCGAGGGCTACGGCAAGCTCGAGAATCCTGAGTTCCACGTCGTCGCCATCGATTACGGCGCCAAGCGCAACATCCTGCGCCAGCTCGCCGACCAGGGCGCGCGCGTGACCGTCGTTCCGGCGACCGCCACCGCCAAGGACATCCTCGCGCACAACCCCGACGGCATCTTCCTCTCCAACGGCCCGGGCGACCCGGCCGCGACCGGGAAGTATGCGGTGCCGACCATCAAGGCGTTGATGGAGACCGGCAAGCCCATGTTCGGCATCTGCCTCGGTCACCAGCTGCTCGGCCTCGCGCTCGGCGGCAAGACCGAAAAGATGCACCAGGGCCACCACGGCGCCAATCATCCGGTCAAGGACCTCACCACCGGCAAGGTCGAGATCACCTCGATGAACCACGGCTTCGCGGTGGACACCAACAGCCTGCCGCCGAACGTCAGGCAGACCCACGTCTCGCTGTTCGATGGCTCGAACGCCGGCCTCGAAGTCGAAGGCAAGCCGATCTTCTCGGTACAGTACCACCCCGAGGCGAGTCCCGGCCCGCACGACAGCCACTATCTCTTCACCCGCTTCCTCAACCTCGTCCGCGCCCAGAAAGGCATCGAGCCCAGGCCGGAACAGGTGAAGCCCGGCGCCTGACCGGCAGCCGCACATACGCCGCACAAGAAAAGAGGCCGTCCCGTCGGACGGCCTCTTTCCAATTCAGGTGCTCGGACCTTACTGCGCGGCGGGAGCCGGCAGCGTGGCCACGTAGGCGTCGAACTCGGTCTGGTCGAGCTGACCGTCCTTGTTGGCGTCAGCGGCGTCGAACGCCTCCTGGGTCAGGTCGGGCCATGCCACCTGCGCCTCGGCCAGGCTCACGCCTCCGCTGGTGTCGGTATCGGCCGAGGCAAAGGTCGGAGCTTCGGCCTGGGCGAACGCCGCCGTCGAAAGACCGATGGCTGCGAAGGTGATCATGAGCTTCTTCATGGACTTGGTTCCTTCCATGTGAGGTTTCACAGCGTCGGTGGCCCGGCGCCGGGTGGGAGCATCAGCGCCGTCCACAGCTACTCAGACTAGGGAGGAATGTGCCCGTAAACGGACAGGAACTTGGCCCGCCATAGGCCATTTTCCGATCTTTTCGGGGAGCGGAACCGAACCCGGAAACTTACGTTGTAGCAGGTTTTTGAGGCGCCCATTGAGTGCGCAATGGCCCCTCCCTGCCACCCACCGGATCGGTATCCGGCAGTGGCACCGCTGCAATATTCGCGTCCGCCCTCTGGCGATCCCCCGGCGATCCGATCAGCAGGTCCCAGTCCTGCCCGGGCGGATAGCAGCCCACCACGAGGAAGTCCCCGCTCGAACTCAACCGCTTGTGCGCCACGCCCGCCGGAATGACGATCACGTCCCCCGGCGCAACCTCGAACTCGCGGCCCTGCGGCCCACCCAGCATCAGCCGCGCCGATCCCCGCACTACCCCCAGCGCCTCATGCGCGGTCGAGTGATAGTGGTGGTAGGTGAACACCGAAGCCCGCCAGGCCGGAGGCCAGCCATTGGCCGCAAACAGCCGTTCCATGAGTTCCGGCGTCGTCTCGGCCCTTGGCAGCGCCTCGGCATAGAACAGCAGCGGCAACCGGCTGTTGGGGAAGGTTCCGTCGTCCGCGAAACGCTCCACCCTCAGCCCGTCAGTCCGCCCTAGAGAGTGCATTGACCGACGTCGCCGGTCTGCATGCCCTTCTTCAGCGCCGCCATGCGCTGCGCAGACGTGCCGTGCGTGAAGTTGCGCTCGCTCACCTGCCCGCGCGTCAGCGTGTCATCGCCGATGGCGTTGGCCGCATTGATCGCTTCCTCGACGTCGCCACCCTCGAGGTAGTTCTGCTGCTTCACGTAGTTGGCCCACACGCCGGCAAAGCAGTCAGCCTGCAGCTCGACGCGCACCGAATAGCGGTTCTGCTCTTCCTGACTCATGGTGGCCCGGGCCCGGTTGAACTCCGGCAGCACGCCGATCTGGTCCTGCACCGCGTGACCCACTTCGTGCGCGATCACATAGGCCTGTGCGAAATCACCCGGCGCGCCGAACTGCTGGCGCAGCTGGTCGTAGAAGCTGAGGTCGATGTAGACCGACTTGTCGTTCGGGCAGTAGAACGGCCCGGTCGCGGCCTGTGCCACGCCGCAGCCCGACTGGGTCGTCTGCGAGAACAGCACCACCTTGGGCGGCCGGTAGGTCTGGTTATTCTGGCGGAACACCTCGGTCCACAGATCCTCGGTATCCTTCACCACCACGCCGACGAACTGCGCAAGCTCGTCCTGCCCTGCATTGGAGGACGGCGGCGCATATTGCTGCGTCGCCACCTGCCCGCCACCGCCGGTGAGAATGTCGATCGGGTTCTGCCCGGTAGCAAACCAGATGATGCCCAGCACCACGATGATGCCGACCAGACCTAGTCCACCGCCGGCGCTCGAGCGCCCGCCGGGAATCCGCATCCCGCCGCCCGGCAGGTTGAATCCGCCACTGCTGCGACCGAAGCCGCCGCCCAGCCCGCCGCCGCTACCCCGGCGATCCTCGATGTTCGAACTGCGCTGACGGCCCTGCCACTTCATTTTGACGCTCTCCTAAATGCCCCACGACCTTATCGCCCGACTCGTGTGGCGGCAAATTGACCCGGCGCTGCTTCCGGCGCACTGTCCCAGTGTCGTGTCATCGCAGCGTCATTGTGGCACGGCACCAGAGGCCACACCGCTACCCGCCACAACACCCTTGCACACAAGCTCGTTCCGCGGACACGGTGCCTTTCTCATCGATGTGGGAGACGTCAATGAACTACCAAATTTCCCGCCGTGCCTTCCTCGCGGGTACAGCCACGGCCGGCGCCGCCGTCGTGATGCACCCCTTCGCCGTACTGGCCGCTGCCGGCCAGGCGCATCTGCGCATCATGGAGACCACCGACCTGCACGTGGCGGTGTTCCCCTACGATTACTACGCCGACGCTCCCAACGACACGCTCGGCCTCGCCCGCACCGCAGCGCTCATCGAGTCCATCCGCGCCGAGGCGGGCAACTCCATTCTCGTCGACAATGGCGACGTGATCCAGGGCAACCCGATGGGCGACTATATCGCCTACGAGAAGGGCCTCGCCGATGCGCCCCATCCCATCATCGCCGCCATGAACACCCTCGGCTACGAGATGGGAACGCTGGGCAACCACGAGTTCAACTACGGCCTCGACTATCTCGATGCCGCCCTCAAGGGCGCCAACTTCCCCTTCGTCTCCGCTAACCTGGTGAAGGGTGAGCTTGGCGCCGACCCGCTGAGCGACACCACCTATATCGAGCCCTATCGGATCATCGAGAAGGAGCTGACCGACGGCACCGGCGCCAGCCGTACCATCAAGCTCGGCTTCATCGGTTTCGTGCCGCCCCAGATCATGACCTGGGACGCCACGCACCTCGCCGGCAAGGTCAACACCCGCGACATCGTCGAGACTGCCATGGCCTACGTGCCGAAGATGCGCGCCGAGGGCGCCGATCTCGTCATCGCCCTCGCCCATACTGGCATCGCCGCCGATGGCGGACCGGGCGCCGAGAACGCCGCCCTGCAGCTCGCCGCGGTCGAAGGAGTCGATGTCGTCTTCACCGGCCACCAGCACCTCGTCTTCCCCAACTCCAACGATTTCGAGGGGATCGAAGGCGCCGACCTCGAAAAGGGCACCCTCGCCGGCAAGCCGGCGGTGATGGCCGGCTTCTGGGGCTCGCATATGGGCCTCATCGACCTGCTGCTCGAGCAGGCCGACGACGGCAAGTGGTCCATCGTCTCCCATACCTCCGAAGCCCGCCCGATCTCCGAGCGCGTCGACGGCAAGGTGACGCCGACGGTCGAGAGCGTCCCCACCGTCCTCGCTGCGGCGCAGGAGGATCACGACGCAACCCTGGCTTATGTCCGCCGTGCCGTGGGCGAAACGGCCGCGCCGCTCCACTCCTACTTCGCCCTCGTCGCTGACGATCCCTCCGTGCAGATCGTCAACATCGCCCAGGCCTCCTATCTCAGCCAGATGCTCAAGGGCACCGAGTGGGAGGGCCTGCCGCTCCTCTCCGCCGCCGCTCCGTTCAAGGCCGGCGGCCGTGGCGGCCCGGACTACTACACCGACGTCCCCGTGGGCCCGGTGGCGATCAAGAACGTCGCCGACCTCTACCTGTACCCCAACACCATCCAGGCCGTGGTCATCACCGGCCAGGACGTGCAGAACTGGCTCGACCGTTCGGCCGGCATCTTCAACCAGATCGACCCGTCCCAGAAGGACCAGCCGCTCATCAACCCGGACTTCCCGGCCTACAATTTCGACGTCATCGACGGGGTCACCTACAAGATCGACGTCACCAAGCCGGCGAAATACGGCCCCAAGGGCGAGGATATCGGCAACACCGAGAGCCGCATCATCGACCTGCAGTACAACGGCCAGCCGATCGATCCGGCGCAGAAATTCGTCGTCGCCACCAACAACTACCGTGCCGGCGGCGGCGGCGGCTTCCCTGGCATCGGGCCCGACAAGATCATCTTCAACGGCCCCGATACCAACCGCGACCTCATTGTGCGCTACATCGTCGAGCAGAAGGTCATCCAGCCCAAGGCCGATAGCAACTGGTCATTGGCGCCCATTGGCACCACAGTCCTGTTCGAAACCGGCCCCAAGGCTGCCGAGCACCTCGCCGACGTCACCGCCGTGAAGATCGAAGCCACCGGCGAAACCAACCCCGACGGCTTCGGCATCTACCGCATCGACCACTGACGTCCCAAGGCCGGCACCCAGCGGTGTGCCGGCCGTCCTTCTCCGAAAGCCCAGTATGTCCGCCACCACGACCATTGCCTATGTCGGCAACGCCGACAGTGCCGGCATCAGCACCATCGCTCTTACCCCTGACGGAACGCTGGCGCTCGTCGACACCACCCCGGCCCCGGGCCTCATCACGCCGGGTGCCTCGCTCCCCCTCGCCCTCAGCCCCGACCGCACCCGCCTCTTCGCCGCCATCCGCGCCGAACCCTATGCGGTCCTGACCTACGCCATCGCGTCCGGCACCGGCCGGCTGACGCTCCTCGGCTCCGCCCCCCTGCCCGACTCAATGGCCTACATCGCCACCGACCGCACCGGCCGCTTCCTCTTCGGGGCCTCCTATGGCGGCAGCAAGGTCTCCGTCAGCCCGATCGGGACGGATGGCATCGTCGGCGCGCCGCTTCTGGTCGAAGCCACATCCCCCAAGGCCCACGCCATCCTTTCCGATCCGTCGAACCGCTTCGTCCTCGCTACCAGCCTCGGCGGCGAACTCATCCACCAGTGGCGCCTCGACACCGCCACCGGCCGCCTCACCCCCAACAATCCCCCAACCGCCCCGATCCCCTCGGGCAGCGGCCCGCGCCACCTCGTCTTTTCGCCGGACGCCCGCTTCGCCTACGTCCTCGGCGAGCTCGATGCAGCGGTTCACGTCCTGCCCTGGGACGCCGAAAACGGTACGCTCGGCGCCCCCATCCAATCGATCAGTGCCCTGCCCCCTGGCTTCACCGGCACGCCTTGGGCCGCTGACATCCACCTCACACCCGATGGGCGCTTCCTCTACGCCTCCGAGCGCACCAGCAGCACACTCGCCGCCTTCGGCGTCGATGCCGCCACCGGCCGCCTCACCGCCATCAGCAGCACCGCCACCGAAACCCAACCGCGTGGCTTTGCCATCGACCCTTCGGGGCGCCACCTCCTCGCAACCGGCCAGCTCTCCCACCATCTGACCAGCTACGCTATCGACCAAGGCGCCGGCACCCTCACCGCGGTGAGCCGGATCGCCGTCGGCCAGAACCCCAACTGGGTCGAGATCATCGCCCTTCCGTGATCCGGCATCATGCAGCGGAACAGTGTAGGTTCCGCCCATGAGCAAGAGATTCGTCATCCTGGCCGCCATCGCCATCCTGGCCTATGTGGCCAACTACGTGCTGATGTCGGAGCCACCCGATTTCGACGCCCTGCAGCAGCAGGCGCCCGCCCCGGCGTCAACCGCCATCGAACCTACACCCGCACCGGAGCTCCTCCCAACGGCCAATCGCTCCAGCAAGCCAAACGCTCGCGATGAATTCTTCATCCTCGCCGTGAACTGGCAGCCCGCCTTCTGCGAAACCAGGCCCGACACAGCAGAGTGCCGCACCCAGTCCGAGAACCGCTTCGATGCCAGCAACTTCACGCTCCACGGCCTCTGGCCGCGCGAAGAATATTGCGGCGTCTCGACCCGCATCGAGGACACCGATCGCTCCGGCCGCTGGTCCGCCCTGCCCGAGGTTGAACTCTCCCCTGCCCTGAGGCGACAACTCGACGAGGCCATGCCCGGCACGCGCTCCCAGCTCGAGCGCCACGAGTGGATCAAGCACGGCACCTGCTATGACGGCGACGCCGAAACCTACTACGCCGCGGCCCTCGACCTGCTCGGCCAATTGAACGCCACCCCCGTTCGCGAGCTCTTCGCGCAGAACATCGGCAAGCGCCTCACCCAGCAGCAGGTGCGCGCGGCCTTCGATGCCGCCTTCGGCAAGGGCGCGGGCGAGCGCGTCCGCCTCGCCTGCGAGGAGGACGGCAACCGCACCCTCATCAGCGAGCTGACCATCGGCCTCTGGGGCGTCATCGGTACCGCCCCCAACCTGCGGCAGTTGCTCATGGCCGCCCGCCCCAGCAGCGGCGGCTGCAAGAGCGGCATCGTCGATCCCGTCGGCCTGCAATAGGCCTTTGTTTACCGACCGGCTTCAGCCGGCCTCAACCGCTCACCGCTAGGCTCCGCCCCAGTTTCCGGCGGAGCCGCCCATGCTTTCCCAATACGCCCTCGCCATTTCCGGCCTCAGGAAGAGTTTTGACCGCCCGGTCGTCATCGACCTCGATCTCCGGGTGAAGGCCGGCGAATTCTACGCCCTGCTCGGCCCCAACGGCGCCGGCAAGACCACCATCCTCCGCATGGTCGCGGGGCTCCTCAAGCCCGACGCCGGCAGCATCTCGGTCTACGGCATCGACGCGCAGCGCGACCCCGTCGCCGCCAAGCAGATCATCGCCTGGGTCTCCGACGAGCCCATGGTCTACGACCGGCTCACCCCTCTCGAATATCTCGAATTTGTCGCCGGCCTCTGGCGCATCGACGCCCGCCAGGCCGAACGCCATGCCAACGAGCTCATCGACTGGCTCGGCCTTCGTCCCCACGCCAACGAGCGCTGCGGCGGCTTCAGCAAGGGCATGCTGCAGAAGGTCGCCCTCGCCGGCGCCCTCGTCCACGATCCGCGCCTCATCATCCTCGACGAACCACTTACCGGCCTCGATGCCGGCTCCGCCCGCCAGGTCAAGGATGTGCTCAAGCAGAAGGTGGCCTCCGGCGTCACCGTCATCATGACCACCCACATCCTGGAAGTAGCCGAGCGCATGGCCGAGCACATCGGGGTCATCAACCACGGCCGCCTCGTCGCCGAAGGCACCCTCGCCGAACTCCGCGCCCGCATCGGACGCGAAACCACGCTCGAGGAAATCTTCCTCGATCTCGTCGCCCAGAAGGAAGCCGACTTGGCAGCGGAAGCCGCCGCATGAGCGCCGCACCCGCCACGCTGCCCTGGTTCGCCGCCCACGAGTTCCGCATCGCCTGGCGCGACTGGCTGGCCATGACCACCGGCGGCAAGCGCGTCCGCACCGTCGTGCTCGTCACCGTCCTCGCGCTCTTCTACCTGGGCCTGCACCTCCTCGCCAACGCGCTGATGAGCCCGTGGATCGCATCTGGCATCGGCCCCGACAAGGAAACGCTGGTGCTCGTCACCGGCACCGGCTTCCTGTTCTGGACCGTGATGCTGTCGCAGGCCCTCGAATCCGTCACCCGCGCCTACTACTCGCGCTCCGACCTCGACCTCATCCTGTCTTCCCCCGCCCCGGCGAGCCGCGTCTTCGCCGTCCGCACCGGGGCCACCGCCTTCGGCACCATCATCCTTGCCTGCCTGCTGGCGAGCCCGATGATCAATGTGCTCATCGCCCACGAGGGGCTGGCCTGGCTCAGCGCCTATGGCGTCCTCGCCGGCTTCGGCGCCATTGCCGCCGCCATCTCCGTACTCGTTACGGTCGGCCTCTTCCGCACCATCGGCCCGGCCCGCACCCGGCTCGTCGCGCAGATCATCGCCGGTATTGTCGGCGCCGGCTTCGTCATCGGCATCCAGGCCGTGGCGATCCTCAGCTTCGGCAACATGAACCGCTTCCAGGTCCTGCAGGACCCCGCCTTCATCGCCGCCATGCCCGATCCGGGCAGTATCCTCTGGCTGCCGGCCCGCGGCGCCATGGGCGATTGGCTCGATGTGCTGCTCGTCCTGCTCTTCGGCCTCGCCGCGCTCGGCCTCGTCATCAGCCTCACCTCGCGCAGCTTCGCCACCCATGCCATCGCCGCCGCAGGCGTCTCCGCCGCCCGCGTCCAGCAGAGCGCCAGGACAAGACCCTTCCGCAAGGCGAGCCAACGCCACGCCCTGCGCGTCAAGGAATGGAAGCTCCTCGCTCGCGACCCGTGGCTGCTCAGCCAGTCGCTGATGCAGATCCTCTACCTCTTCCCGCCCGCCCTTTTCCTCTGGGTCAGCTATGGCCAGTCGGCCGGCACCTACGTCGTCGTCATTCCCGTCATCGTCATGGCCGCCGGCCAGCTCGCGGGCGGCCTCAGCTGGCTCGCCATCTCGGGCGAGGATGCGCACGATCTCGTCGTCACCGCCCCCATTCATCCGCGCGCCGTGCTCATCGCCAAGATCGAGGCCGTGCTCGTCTCGATCGCAGTCGTCTTCGCGCCGGTGCTGGCGCTGGTATGGATCGCCTCGTGGGACCTCGCCTGGGTCACCGCCCTCTTCGTCGCGCTTTCAGCCAGCTCGGCGACCGCCATCCAGCTCTGGTTCCGCGTCCCCATGCGCCGCACCATGTTCCGCCGCCGCCAGGTCGCGAGCCGTGCCGCCACCATTTCAGAAGCGCTGAGTTCCATCATGTGGGCCGGCACCGCCGTCCTCGCCGCCGGCGAGCAATGGCTTGCACTTCTGCCGGGCACTCTTGCCGTGGTCGTTCTCATCGTCGCCTGGGCCATCAGCCCCAAGGGCAAGCGGGTCTGACCCGGCCCTAGCCTGCCGCGATGGGCCTCGCCCGCCGCCCGTCCGGCACCATCCACGCGTTACAGAGCGCCCACACCGCCACCAGTGCAGCGCCGAGGCATAGCGCAATCAGCCCGAACTGCTGCAGCACCCAGCCGCCACAAAGCGCCGCCAGCCCGGCGCCCAGGTTCATCGACGTCAGGTTCAGCGCCGCCGCCAGCGGCACCGATGCGGGCGCCAGCACCGCCAGCCGGTTGACCTGCGGCGACGACACGCCCCAGCAGCAGACGCCGAAGGCCAGCGTGTCCAGCAGGTAGACCGGCAGCACCAGCCCCCGCGGCAGCATGGCGATGAGCGGCAGCGCCGAAAACTCCACCACCAGCAGCCCGATCATCACCAGCATTGTCTGCCGCCCGCCATAGCGGTCGGTCAGCCAACCGCCGATCCCCGTTCCCGCCACCGCGCCACCGCCAAAAGCCAGGAACACGATCGGCAACCACGAGGCGGAAAGGCCCATCAGCTCCGTCGTCAACAGCGCCATGTAGGTGAGGATCATCGAGCACGCCCCGAACATCACCCCAGATGTACCGAGCGCCCACTTGAGCCCCGGCACCCCGAGTACCGCCAGCCGCTCCCTCAGCGTGCGCGGATCGCCCGGAATATCGCCGGGCAGCATCCGCCACATCGTCGCCGAGGCAATCAGCGCCACCGCGGCGAGCCCGATATAGGCCACCCGCCACCCGAGACTCTGCGAAACCCACACCGCCGCCGGCGCCCCGATGGCGACGCCGATCGAACCGCCCATCACCACGATCGCCACCGCCCGTCCCCGCCGGGCGGGCCCCGCCAGCGCCACGGCGGTCGATTGCGCGGTCGACGTAAAAGTACCGGCCCCAAACGCCAGCACCGATCGGGCCAGCACCATCACGAGGAAATGCGGCGCCAGCCCCAGCGCCAGCGCAGCGCAGCCGAACACCAGTTCGCCCGCCGCCACCATGGTCCGCCGGTCCACCCGGCCGAACACCGTCGAGATCAACGGCGTACCGAAGCCGTAGAACAGCGAATAGGCCGTCACCAGCCATCCGGCCTGCGCGATGGAAACCCCGGTCTCGCTGCTGATCGCCGGCAGCACGGCGATGATCAACGAGCTTTCGACGCTGCCGGCAAAAGCCCCCAGCGCCAGCCACACCAACCGGATATCCATGGGAAAGAAAAACCCCTCGACTGCACCAGCAGTACGAGGGGCCCGCTCGTCCGGTCAATGAGAGCTTGGAACTACCCCAGCCGCGGCACGAACTCCGCCCTGGGCCGCGAAATGTAGATCACCCCCAGCGCCAGCGTCGGGAAGATCGCCGCCACCAGCCCCAGCTCCTCGATCGGCAGATGCTCGAGCACGAAGCCGCCCACCAGCGCGCCGAGCGCCGTGCCGAGGTAGAGGAACGAGGCGTTGAGCGACAGGGCCAGCGGCGCTGAACTCGGCGACAGCGCCACGATGCGGCTCACCTGCCCCGGCACGAACATCCAGCCGGCAATGCCCCACAGCACCATGAAAGTGAAGAAGAACGGCGTGATCATCTCGCGCGGCAGGCCAGGAATGGTGCCGAGCAGCAGCAGGAACGCGATGTTCAGCACCGCCGCGATCGTCACCGTCGCCTGCGCCCCCAGCCGGTCGGACAGCTGCCCGCCCAGCGTATTACCCAGCGCCGCACCCACGCCATAGGCCAGCATGATGAAAGGCAGCACCCCGGCATCGAGCCCCATTAGCCTCGTCGTCACCGGCCCCAGATAGATGAACGCCGCAAACGGCCCGGCCATGTAGAGCAATATCGTCAGCAGCGCCGGCAGCAGCCCGGGCACCCTCACCACGCCGAGACGTTCCCGCAAGCCCCGCCGGTCACCCTCAATGCCGCGCGGCAGCATCGCGTAAATGGCAATCGCCGTCAGCACGCCCACCGCCGCAATGGCGAAATAGGTCCCGCGCCAGCCGGCAAAGGCCGAAAGGAATGCCCCTATCGGCGCGCCCAGCGCCACCGCCATGGTCGTGCCGGCAACCACGATCGACACTGCCCGCCCCCGCCGCTCGGGCGTCGACACGCTCACCGCCGCCGCCTGCGCGGTGGCCGCATAGAGCCCCGCCGAAGCGGCAATCACCAGCCGCGCCACCAGCAGCATGGCATAGCCCTGCGCCGTGGCCGCCAGCAGCGCGCCGGTCGCAAACACCAGCGCCACGACCGCCAGCAATGGCCGCCGGTCGAACCGCCCCGTGAAGGCCGAAAGCACCGGCGCGCCCACCGCATAGGCAATCGCATAGGCGAAGACGAGATAACCGGCTTGTGTGATCGTCACGCCGCTATCGGCCGCGATGGCCGGCAGGAGCGTGGCGATGACGAAGCCCTCGACGCCGACGGCAAAAGTGCCGAGCGCCAGCCAGATGAGCCGCGTGTCCATGTCGTTGATCCTTAGTTCAATGGTTCTTGAACAAATGAACTTCGGACCCGCCGACGTCAACCCCTTGTTCAACACTCATTGAACTAAACGGCGTTTTGGCCTATCTCATCTGCCATGAGCGAACTGCAGGACGCCCCCAACCCCCTGCCGCATCCTGATGCGGACCAGATCAGCCTGCCCAACGTCCTCGCCACCCTGGGGGACCAGACGCGCCTCGCCATCATCGGCACGCTGGCGCGCAACGAAGAGATGGGCATGCTCTGCGGGCAGTTCACCGACCTCGCGAGCAAGACGGCGATCAGCTATCATGTGGCCAAGCTGCGCGAGGCCGGTATCGTCAACGTCACGCCTGAAGGCACGCGCCGCCGCGTCAGCCTGCGCCGGGCCGATCTCGATGCGCGTTTCCCGGGCTTTCTCGACTCGATCATCTCGAGTACGCGTCATCTCGCGCTGCCTGGCGTGATCGAGGAAACCGAGTGACGCTCACCTTTCGCCGGGCCGTCGAGGCCGACCTGCCCTTCATCGTCCGCCTTGTGGCCGAGGACGCCGTGCGCGACACCGGCGACAAGCCGGATGAGCCCTTTCACCCGAGCTACGTCACCGCCCTGCGCGAGATCGACGCCGATCCTAGTCATCTGCTGATCATCGCCGAGCTGGATGGCGCAGCCGTCGGCACCCTGCAGCTCACCTTCATTCCCGGCATTGCCGCGCTCGGCACCAAGCGCTGCCTCATCGAGGCAGTGCACATCGCGCCTGCGCACCGGAACAAGGGGCTTGGCACCGAAATGATCCGCTGGGCCATAGAGCAGAGCCGTGACCGCGGCTGCCGCATGGCCCAGCTGACCTCAAACAAGAAGCGACTCGATGCCCATCGCTTCTATGAGCGGCTGGGCTTCCTCAAGAGCCACGAAGGCTTCAAGTACTACCTCTGAGCCAACCGCAGGGTAACCGCGGTCACGTCAGGCCGCTGACCCGGCTGGGCAATTTCGTGCGGCCCGAAGCCTTCGGCGTCGTTGACGTGGAGCTTCACGTTGATCTTGCGCAGCCCCACAACCTCTTCGAACCCGCCGTACTCCCCGGACACAAGCAGTGGAGCGTCGGGGTCGAAGGTTTCCAGCATGGCGATCACGTCGCCCACGGTCAGGCCAGTGTGATGCACCACCCCGGTGGTCCGGTGGCCCTCAATTACATCAAGCACGGTACGAACTTTCGAGAAATTGCCTGTGCTGACCTTTGCGTGGGGATCGGCTGGCGCGCACCCCGCAAATTGGGGGAAGTGCCGGGTAAATCTTGCCCTGGATCAAAAATGCTGCAGGCGCGCCACCAGGTGGCCGAGCTCGGACTGTTTCTTGATCCCCAGCTTGTCGTAGACCGTCTTCAGCGTCGAGCGCGCCGTATGCTCGGAGATCTTCAGCTCCTCGGCCGCCTCTCGCGCCCCCATGCCCACGCCGATCAGCGCGCCGAGCCGCGCTTCCGCCGCGGTCAGCCCGAACAGCTGCAGCATCCGCACCGCATCGCGCCGCTCCGGCCCGCGCGGATCTCCCAGCAGCACCAGCGCGGCTTCGCCGCCATGCTGCCCGTGCTCGAGCGGCATCACATAAGCCAGGATCTGGCGTCCGCCCGGTTGCGTTAGCGCAATCGGCTCCGAAACGCGTGGCCCGCTGCGGGCGATCGACAGGCGCAGCGCCGTACTCAGCGCCGTCCTCTCCGCCGGCACCGCACTCAGCAACGTCTCGCCTACACCAGGTCCGTCGTCGCCGAGCAGCGCCTTGCCGCTGGGGTTCACCGCGACCAGGGTACCGTCCTGACGCACGATCGCCGCCGCCCGGCCCGTATCCTCGATCAGGCCGAGGAACACTTCGCCCGCGTCGCCCGCATTGATCCCCACGATGCGCGGCTCGCTCCAGATCGAATTCACCTGCTCGCAGTGCAGCGCAAAGACGAAATCGGTCGGCTGGAAGGCACGGAACAGCGGTGGAGCCGCGTCGGTGATCTCCACCGACACCACCTCGGCCTCGACCATGTCCGAAAGGTTGGAGTCCGCGTGCTTGATCAGCCCGTCATCGGTCACCCCGAAGAACGTATCGACACCCGACATGTCTTGCCGCAACTCGCCGACCGGCCGCACCGTAGCGCGCATCCACACCGCCCCGTCGACCTCGGCCTCGCCATGCAGCAACCCGCCATCGCGCCAGGTCCGTGCCGTACCGACCGTCGTCTCGCGCGAGTAGAGCTTGCGCAGCCGTCCTGCCCCAGGCTCGTCCATGATGTTGCCGACAACCAGCATGCCCTCGCCGGCATCCGATCCGGGTTCGCCCTCGACCGAAACGCCGATCAGCGCCCGCTGGTAGGGCGCTAGGCCGAAGCCCGTCTTCGCCTGGTAGATGCCGAGCACGCCGATGCTCGCCTCGGTGAGCCTAAGGCCCGCCGGCACATAGGGCGCCACCCGTTTCCGGTCGATCTTGAAGCCCACCCAAAGCACGTCGTTGGCAAGCTTCTGGAACGGGGGCTCGGGGTCCTTTCCCCCTCGCCGGTTGACCGACGACCGGGACCTGATCAGCCGCTCACGTAACACGGCCTGCATCCTCCCTGACGTCTAATGCCAACAACCGACTTACTCTGCATATGCCATCGCGCCCAGCCTGCGACAATATGACACTATGCAATCGTTCTCATTTGCCCGGCCAATGAGGTGAATCAGGGACGCGTCAGTCCATCGCGCCAAGGCGCATCAGCACTTCTTGCGGAATGCGATACTCGCGGATCACCTCGCGCTGATCCCGCAGTCCGCACAGTTCACGCTGGATGAAGTACTTCCACACCTCGCGCGCCGCCGCCTTGACCAGCGTCACCCGGTCAACGCCCGGTTGCGGGTTGCTGTCGAAGTCGTGCAGGGCCGCCACCGCCTTCTGCGCCACCCTACCATGGTGCCCGAGCGCCGATGCCTTCTCGGCGAGTATCTCGTTTTCCACCGGTCCGAAGCCGGAACTGAGCGACTGCCTAAGGGCGGCGATTTCGGCTGGGCTGATCGGCATCGGGCAGGCAGTTCCCCTTGTCGGATGGCAACTTAGGTACTCGCCGGGGAGGCAGCAACACCCCGCCCGGTCAAATCTTCCACCACGTTGTGGGTTGCCTGCGCCCAAGCTAGAAGCGGGGGCCATGTCCGCTCCGCTCTCCCGCCCCACCGCCACGCTGATCGGCTTCACCGCCGTGCTGCTCTGGTCGCTGCTCGCTTTTCTCACCGCCGCCAGCGGCACCATGCCGGCATTCCAACTAACGGCGATCACATTCGCCATCGGTGGCCTGTCATTGCTGCTGATCCGCCCCGGCTCGCTCAAGGCGATGCGGCAGCCGCCCAAGGTCTGGCTGCTCGGGGTGGGCGGCCTGTTCGGCTACCACTTCCTCTATTTCTTCGCCCTGCGCAGCGCCCCGCCGGTCGAAGCCGGCCTCATCAACTATCTCTGGCCGCTGCTCATCGTCGTCTTCTCCGCCTTTCTGCCCGGCGAACGGCTCAAGTGGCAGCACATCGCAGGATGCCTGCTGGCTCTGGCAGGCGCGGTACTCGTCGTCACCAAGGGCCGCGGCTTCACGCTCGATGTGCAGTATCTCCCGGGCTACCTCGCCGCCCTTTGCGCCGCCCTCGCCTGGTCGAGCTACTCGGTGCTGTCTCGCCGCTTCGCCAGCGTTCCGAGCGAGGCGATCACCGGCTTCTGCCTGGTCACCGCCGTGCTGGCGGCCCTCTGCCATTTCGCCTTCGAGCAGACCGTGTGGCCCACCGACGCCCTGCAATGGGCCGCCGTGGTCGGCCTCGGCCTCGGCCCCGTTGGCCTCGCCTTCTATGTCTGGGACATGGGCGTAAAGCAGGGCGACATCCAGGTGCTGGGCGCGGCGAGCTACCTCACGCCGCTCCTTTCCACCCTCGTCCTCATCCTCACCGGCTACGCCGAATACACCCACCTGGTGCTGGTCGCCTGCCTGCTGATCACCGCCGGCGCCATCGTCGCCGCCAAGGACATGCTCTTTGCCCGCCGCCAGCCCGTGTGATACCCTGCCGGTAGGGACAGAACCCTTTGCACCCCGCACCTTGCGGGTGCATCATCATATGACATTGACAGACTGAGACTCGGGCTCCTCCCGATCTCGCGACCGTCGGAGAATTCCTTAGAGGTGGATATCACCCTTATCCTGGTGTCCCTGGCCGGGGCCGTGGCCCTGCTGCTTTGGGGCACCCACATGGTGCAGACAGGCATGCAGCGCGCTTTCGGCCCCCGCCTGCGCGCCTTCCTGACCACGACGCTGAAGAACCGGCTCGCCGCCTTCGCGGCCGGCATCGGTGTCACTGCGCTCCTTCAGTCGAGCACCGCCACGGGGTTGATGGCCACCAACTTCGCCGCCGGCGGCTTCGTCGAGCTTGTCCCCGCCATGGCGATCATGCTCGGCGCCAATGTCGGCACCGCGCTCATCGTCACCGTCCTCTCCTTCAACGTCGCGCTGCTCTCCCCGCCCCTCATCCTGGCCGGCGTGCTGCTTTTCCGCCGCGACGGCAGCGCCATGCTGCACGATCTGGGCCGCGTCTTCATCGGCCTTGGTCTGATGATCCTCGCGCTCCATCAGATGCTCTCGGTGATCGAACCCCTTGAGCATTCCCCCCGCGTCATCGAACTGCTCGGCCTGATGGCCGGCCTGCCGCTGCTGGCCATCGCCGTGGGCGCCCTCGCCGCGTGGGCAACCCATTCGAGCGTCGCCGTCGTCCTGCTCGTCATGTCGCTCGCCGCGAGCCGCGTCATCCCCCTGGAGCCCGCCCTGATGCTGGTGGTCGGCGCCAATCTCGGCACCGCGCTCAATCCGCTGCTCGAAGCCACTGGCGACGATCCTGCCGCCCGCCGCGTCCCCCTCGCCAATCTTGGCAACCGCATCGTCGGCCTGGTGCTCGCCTGGGCGCTGATCGGCCCGATCCTCGATAGCCTCGCCGCCCTCAACCTGACGGGCGCCACCGCCGTCGCCGCGTTCCACTTCGTCTTCAACCTGGTGCTGGCCATCCTCGCCCTGCCCCTGCTGAAACCGGTCGCCCGCGTCATGGAGCGCATCGTCCCCGACCGGGCCGCCCCCGCCGATCCGGGCCGCCCGATCTATCTCGACCGCGCTGCGCGCGAGACCCCCATCGTTGCCCTCGGTGGCGCCGCCCGCGAGGCGCTCCGCCTCGCCGACGCGCTCGAAGCCATGCTGACCGGCGCCCGCGAGGCCCTCACCCGCGGCGACCGCAAGCTCATCGCTGAGACCCGCGCTCGCGACGACGTGCTCGACAGCCTCAACACCGCCATCAAGCGCTACCTCAGCGAGTTCGACCCCGAAGAGCTCAGCGAGGAGGACCAGCGCCGCCTCCAGCAGATCCTCGTCTTCGCCATGAACATGGAGCAGGCAGGCGACGTCATCGACCGTAACCTGTTGCCCCACGCCACCAAGCGGCTGAAGCGCGGCATCCTGCCCGACGCCGACAACGAGGCCGAGCTGCTCGCGCTGATGGACAGGCTCATCGCCAACACCCGCACCGCCGCATCGCTTTTCGTAACCGAGGACGCACGCATCGCCCGCAGCCTCGCCGAGGAAAAGCTGGCCTTCCGACGCGCCGAAGCGAAGGCGACCACCAACCACTTCGCCCACATGCGCGACGGCATCAGCGCCGCGGCCCAGTCGAGCGCGCTCCATCTCGACCTCGTGCGAGACATGAAGCTGGTGAACTCCCACATCGTCGCGGCCGCCGCCTATCCGGTGCTCGACCGGGCCGGCGAACTGCTCCCCACCCGCCTCGCCTCCGTCCACGGCGACACGGCCTGACCCGTATCCGGCAAAGCGCTTCAGGCCATCCTCCCTCGTCAACAGGGCGCCACTCATGTCGCCCGGCGCCGATGCGTCCAATCGATTGGCCGGCGGGTGGCTCGCCTGCCACTGCTCTGTTATGCTCACCCCGGCCTCGCGCAGGCCGTGCGGAGGTCGCAGCGCCGAGGTCGCGCAATGAGCACCGACACATCCACCAGGACCCGCACCCGCTCGAAGGTGGCCCGCCCGCCCCTGCACAAGGTCATCCTGCTCAACGACGACTACACGCCGCGCGAGTTCGTCGTCCGCGTGCTCAAGGCCGAGTTCCGCATTACCGAGGACCAGGCGCACCGTATCATGATCACCGCCCACACCAGGGGCTCGTGCGTCGTCGCCGTCTTCACCAGGGAGATCGCCGAGGCCAAGGCCAGCCGCGCCACCGAAATGGCCCGCCAGGAAGGCTTCCCCCTCCTCTTCACCACCGAGCCCGAAGAGTAACCGCCCGCTCACCCTTGGGCGCATGAGAAAGGCCCGGCGTTCGCGCACCGGGCCTGTCCAGAAGCTTCAGGCCATTCAGTTGGCCCAGGTCGTGTAGCCGATATTCATCGTCGTCCCGGTGAAGCCATTGACCCGGAACTGCGAAATGCGGCCCGCATTGGTCTTCACGCAGACATAGGTGCCCACTGGAATGGCGCCGAGCGGTACCCGGTTGGAGCTGAAGCTCTCTGCCGAGCACCCTGCGAAGCCGCGGTTGGAGCCGTCGCCCACCGCGATCAGCGCGCCGTTGCGGGGCGTGATGTACTTCTCCACCGCCGTCACCGCCTCATACCAGATGTCGCTCCCGGCATTGTTGACCATCGCGCCGTTGTCGAGATCGGCCAGGAAGGTCTGCTTGAGGCCGATCGGCCCGGTGCTGAAGGTGACCGGCGGCTCGGGCGTGATGATGACCGGCGGCACTTCGATCACCGGCGGCGGCGCAGCCCCGACATAGATCGAAAAGCTCGACGTCTTGTTGTTGATTGCCGGCTGAAGCGGCGCGGTGTCGACCGTGATGGTCCGGCAGGTACCCGTCAGGTTCGGGCCATCGCACAGCCTCGCCTTGGCGCCGCCAAACAGCTCGATCGACGAGATCTTGTCGTTGAACGTCGGATTGAGCGCGTTGCGGATGCCGATCCCGACACAGAGCTTACTGCCGTTGAAAGTGTTGCCCGTGTAGAGGCAGGCGCCCGGTTCGTCCTCGTCATCTTCCGGAGGCGGCGGAGGAGGAGGCGGGGGCATCGGGGCATCGCCACAGCTGATCGAGAGGCTCGGTCCGCTCGGTCCGATCACGAAGCCGAAGCTGCAATCGGGATTGCTGCCGCCGCCCCCTTCCATCTCCTCTTCTTCGTCGTCGTCCACGGTGGTCAGATAGTTGGCGCTGACCCAGCCATCCGGCCCGTCCCGCTCCACGAAGCAGAAGTTCGACGGCGCGCACTCGGTGACGTTGACCACTTCGCCCGTGGAAAGCTGATCGACGATGCCGAAGCTCGTCCCCGGTCCGGTACGGACATTGACCGGCGACTTGGCCGCCGCCTCGACGGCGAGCACACTGCCGGCACTCAACAGGCCGGCCACAAAGGCAGCCACGCCGACGATTGATCTGCTGATGGACATTCCCTCTATCCCCTTCCCTTCAGCGAGACCGATTTCGTTCTCGCCTGTCGGGGATTTGAGCAGAACGAGCCTGAACGGCCTGTGAACCGGGCGTTTCCATTGCGGCCACCCTGGACTTGTCACAAAATGGCCAATCAAGGATTGCATGTGCCAGCTTAGACTTTCGTCAGATTGTGCCCGTCGTTCATCTCGCAGTCAGGTACGGTAACGTTACTGCGACTACAAACGCGTCATCTCGCGGAATCCGGCCAAATCAGGCTAGGTTCCGTTCCGACAATCCTTTTGCCCGATTCCGGAGTTGCAATGCGTCTGCCCCCGAGCCTCAAGGTACTCGCTCTCGTACCGGTGTTCTTCGCCCCGCTGTCGCTGCCGGCGGTCGCCGGGCCGGCCGAGAGTGCCCTGCTTGCCAAGTACGCCGGCAACTGGCGCGGCACCGGCGAGGTTACCGGCCCGAATGCCGGTTCGGTCGTCTGCCGCCTGAGCTTCAAGCCCACCGAGGAGGGCGCAGTCGCCTATTCCGGCCGCTGCTCGTTCGGCGCCGGTGGCTACAGCTTCCGCGGCGCCATGGCCTATGACGATGCCAAGAAGCGCTTCTTCTCGCAGTCGAGCGTCCAGGGGGAACAGGTGAACACCACCGGCAAGCGGAACGGGAACACCATCACCTTCTCGTCGTCGATAGAAACCCAGCATGGCAATGCCAGCTCGACCTTCGCCCTCGCCGGCAACGCCATCAAGCTCAACTTCAAGCTCATCGACAAGAAGGGCCGCACCACCGCCTCGGCCATCAACTTCTCCAAGCAGTAAGCTTTCGCGCCCGCTTGCCCACGGCAAGCGGGCGTTTCCCTGCCCCATTACTAAACAAAACGCTTAACGGTTGACGCAGTAGTCCCCGCCCTATACTTAAGCACATCATTAACCGAAGAGACCTCTATGCCGCACGTTATCTCGGCCGATGGCACGCGCATCGCCTACACCGCGACCGGCTCCGGCCCGGCGCTCATCTACGTCATGGGCGCCACCGCCTACCGCGCCGTTGACCAGCTGGCAGGGCCGCTCGCCGACGCGCTCGGCGACCGCTTCACCGTCATCGCCTATGACAGGCGCGGACGCGGTGAGAGTGGCGATACCCTGCCCTATGCCGTTGAACGCGAGATCGAGGACATCGCTGCCCTCATCAACGCTGCCGGCGGCCGCGCCCACCTGTTCGGCCTCTCCTCCGGTGCCGTGCTCGCCACCGAGGCCACCGCCGCCGGTCTGCCCGTTGACCGGCTCGCCCTCTACGAGCCGCCTTTCGTCACCGACGCCACCGTGTTCCCGCCGCCGCCCGCCGACTACATCGAGACCCTCGACGGCTTTACCGCGCGCGGCGACAAGGGCGGCGCGGTCGCCTACTTCATGTCCACTGTCGGCGTGCCGCCCGAGCAGATCGACGGCATGCGGGCGTCGCCCTTCTGGCCTATGATGGAGCCCATCGGCCCGACCATCGCCTACGATGGCCGGATCATGTTCGGCGCCTACTATACCGCGCATCGCTTCCCCGATCGCTGGCAGCGGATCACCCAGCCCACCCTCGTGATCAATGGCGATGCCAGCTTCCCCTTCATCCCCGCCGCCGCTGTTGCCGTAACCGCAGCGCTACCCAACGCCGCCCATCGCGTACTTCCCGGTCAGGGCCACGGCCCCGCCGTCGATGCCTTGGCGCCCATTCTCGCGGAGTTCCTCGGGGACTGAGGCGCCCGTTTACGCCGCCTAAAGGCGGCGCGCGGCATGGTGCGGGGGACTCCGGGGCTCCGCCGCAATGACCGACTCCACAGCCAATGCCGCGCCCACCAGGGCGGCCGATGCGCCGCTCTCCAGCGCCCTCGTCTACGCCATCGTCGCATTGATCGCGGTGGGAACCGCAAGCTTCCACCTCTCCGGCCCGCTCGGGCCGGACGTATCGTGGCTTATCACCGTCTCCGAACGCATCCTTGCCGGCGGCCGGCTCTATATCGACATCCTTGAGCCCAATCCCCCAATGGCGGGGTACCTCTACATGCCCCCGGTTCTCGTCGCGCGCGCCCTCGGCCTCGCGCCTGAGCCGCTCGTCGTGCTCTGGACCGTCGGCTTCGGCCTCGTCACCACCGGCTTTGCCGCCCGCCTCGTCGCTACGCACAAACTGCTGAAACCTTACGAGCTCTTCTGGCCGGTTGCGCTGCTGCTCTTCCTCTCCGCCTGGGGCGAGGACTTCGCGCAGCGCGAGCATTTCGCCGCCATGGCCGGCCTGCCTCTCGTCGTCGTCTTGGCGCTCCGGGCCAAGGGTAACCTCCCGCGCACCGGTGACTGGATTGTTGCTGGTCTCGCAGGCGGCTTCATGCTGGCCATCAAGCCGCACTTCGCCCTGCCCATCCTCGCCGGCGCACTCTACGTAGCCTGGCGCCGCCGCTCGCTGGGCCCGATCTTTGCCCCCGAGATGTGGCTCGCCGGCAGCCTCTTCGCCGCTTTCTGCCTCGCGACGCTCGTCTTCTACCCGACCTTCCTCGAGAACATCCTGCCGGTCGCGACCACCGTCTACATCCCCGATCGCCGCCCGCTCTGGCTGCTGCTCGTCACACGCGCCGCGGTCTATTTCGAGGTCATTGTGCTGATCGCCCTTGTCGGCTTCCGCCGCCATGTGCAGCTCAGCCCGCTGCTCGGCGTCATGTTCGCCATGGCGCTCGGCTTCTTCCTCAGCTACCTGGCGCAGGGCAAGGGCTACGCCTACCAGATCCTGCCGGGCGTCGCCCTCATCGGCAGCTTTGCCCTCCTCGCCTTCGCCGAACAGGCCGGGGAAAAGCGCCGTCGGCTCGATTCCGCCCTGCCCCTGCTCGCCAGCGCCGTCTTTGCCGTCATGCCCATGGTCGACGATGTCGCGCAGTGGAACAAGCGCCAGGCCCTCGTCGATGCCGTCCGCCCCTATGGCGAAGGCCTCCGTATCGCCAACGTCACGCCCGACCTCACCGTGGGCAGCCCGCTCCATCGCCTCGTCCGCGGCGAACTGGTCAACGCGCCGCCCGGCCTTCTGATGTCGATCAGCGCCTGGCGCCTGCGCCTCGAACGCCACCCCGACCCCGCGTGGCTCGCAAGGATCGAGGCCTTCGAGAACGCCGAGCGCCAGCAGCTGCGCGCCGACATTCTCGCTCGCCCGCCCGATATCGTCGTCAGCTCGGTCAAGGGCTTCGACTGGCTCGAATGGGCCACCAGCGACCCCGACCTTGCCCGCATCCTCTCAGCCTATGAGCAGTATGCCGCCGTCGATTTCGACGGCTACGAACTCGTCCTCCTCAAACGCCCGGGGCTCGAACCGCGAACCTAGCCCGCGGCCCGCGCGTAGCGCTCCCTGGCCCGCTCCCGCGCCCGGGCGATCAGCACCTCGCGGTCGCGCTTGGGCGCATCCGTCTCGAGTTCCTTCAACAGCCGCCGCACCACCTTCTCGATATCGTCCACCGCCGCGTAGAACGCCGTCTCGTTGGCCTTGGACGGGTGCGTATAGCCCGAGATCTTGCGCACGAACTGCAACGCCGCGTCGCGCATCTCGTTATTGGTCGCCGGCGGTTCGAAGTTGAACAGCGGCTTGATGTTCCGGCACATGGCGGCCTCCTTGTTTGCCCCGGCGTCTACACCCGCCGATACTTCACCAGCGCCACGCCCTCCGGCAACTGCTCCGACCCGATTAGTTCCAGTCCGCCCGGCCTCGCGCCGCCGGCGAAATACGGCTTTCCTCCTCCCAGCACATGCGGCATCAGGTAGAGGTGATACTCGTTGATGAGCCCTAGCGCCGTCAGGCTCCCGGCAATCTCCGGCCCCGCCACCTCGAGTTCGCCGTCATGGCTCGCCTTGAGCCGCTCGACCTCGCCCTTGAGGTCGCCACCCAGCATCGCCGCACTCGGCCCCACGCTGTCGAGCGTCCGCGACACCACCCATTTCGGGCAGGCGCGGAAGGCGCGCGCAAAATCCGGTTCCGCCTCGGCCGCTTCCGGCTCGTCCCAGAAGCGCATCACTTCATACATCCGCCGCCCGTAGATCACCCCGGCGACGCTCGCCATTCGCTCGTTCCAATATCGGTGTAGTCCCGGTCCCGGCGGCGGCAGCGTTAGTTTGCCATCCGCCCCGTCCACATACCCGTCGAGCGACTGCATCATGCCGTAGATCAGCTTGGCCATCCCATCCTCCCGAGCTTGACGTCCATCAAACCCCAAACGGCGTTCTTGTGTAAGGTTCCGGCACCATCGGGAGCCCGACCATGCGCATCTACGTCCTGCTCGCCCACCCCGACACCGACAGCTTCAACGGCGCCATCGCCGATGCCTATTCCGCGGCGGCCCTCGCCAAGGGTCACGAAATCCGCCGCCACAATCTCGGCGAGCTCGAGTTCGATCCCATCCTCCACCACGGTTATCGCCGTGTGCAGCCGCTCGAGAAGGATCTCATCGCCGCCCAGGCCAATCTCAACTGGTGCCAGCGCTGGGTCATCATCTATCCGGTCTGGTGGGGCAACGTGCCGGCCCTGCTCAAGGGCTTTTTCGATCGCACGCTCTATTCCGAGTTCGCCTATCGCTACCACGACGACGATCCCTTGTGGGACAAGCTGCTCAAGGGCCGCGAGGGTCACATCATCACCACCTCCGATGCCCCCTCGGCCTATCTGTGGGTCCAGTACCGCAACTCCGACATCAACGCGGTGAAGCGCGGCACCATGGAGTTTTGCGGCATCGACCCGGTCAAGGTGACACGCATCGACCGCGTGAAGTATCTCGACGCCAATGGTCGCCAGAAATGGCTCGAGCGCATTGCCAAATCAGTCTGAGGCCCCTCCGATGCATCGTCCCTTCCTCGCCCTCGCCGGCCTCCTCGGCGCGCTTGGCGTCGTCAGTGCCGCCTATGTTAGCCATGGCGGCGAAAGCAACCTCGGCATAGCCGCCAACTTTCTCCTCATCCACGCCCCGGCCTTCATCGGGCTCAGCTTGGTGCCGCGCTCGCGGCTCGTCACCATCGCAGGCTATGTCCTCCTCGCCGGGCTCATCCTTTTCGCCGGCGATCTCGCCACCCGCAGCCTCGCCGGCCACGCGCTCTTTCCCATGGCGGCGCCCCTCGGAGGCGGCGGCCTCATCCTCGGGTGGTTGCTGGTTGCGGTGTCAACCGTGTTCACACGCCGCACCTGAGAGTGGTCGCCGGGGGTTTCCTTCGCAACCCGCTTCGGTTACAGAGCCCGCTTAGCCCATAGAATCCGACGCCAACGCCCCGCATCCGCGGGTCTTTCCGCGCGCGTCTGTCACCAGCTGCGGCCCGAGAAGTCGTGGGACTTTTCGGACAACGCCGAAAGCCAAGAGAGTTACGAGCAGGTCCATGCCCAAACGCACCGATATCAAGTCGATCCTCATCATCGGGGCCGGGCCGATCATCATCGGACAGGCCTGCGAGTTCGACTATTCCGGCACCCAGGCCTGCAAGGCCCTTCGCGACGAGGGCTACCGCATCATCCTCGTCAACTCCAACCCGGCCACCATCATGACCGATCCGGAGCTGGCGGACGCGACCTATATCGAGCCCATCACCCCCGAGGTGGTCGCCAAGATCATCGAAAAGGAGCGGCCCGACGCGCTGCTCCCCACAATGGGCGGCCAGACCGCGCTGAACTGCGCCCTGTCGCTCAAGAAGATGGGCATCCTCGACAAGTTCGGCGTCGAGATGATCGGCGCTGACGCCGCGGCCATCGACAAGGCCGAGGACCGCGAGCTCTTCCGCGACGCCATGAAGAAGATCGGGCTGGAAACCCCGCGCTCCATGCTCGCGCACAACACCATCGAAGCGCTGCAGGCGCTGGAGGTCATCGGCCTGCCGGCCATCATCCGCCCGTCCTTCACTCTGGGCGGCACCGGCGGCGGCATCGCCTACAACAAGGAAGAGTATCTCGCCATCGTCGAGAGCGGCATCGACGCCTCCCCCACCGACGAGGTGCTGATCGAGGAGTCCGTGCTCGGCTGGAAGGAGTACGAGATGGAGGTCGTTCGCGACAAGAACGACAACTGCATCATCGTGTGCTCCATCGAGAACGTCGATCCAATGGGCGTCCATACCGGCGACTCGATCACCGTCGCCCCGGCGTTGACGCTCACTGACAAGGAATACCAGATCATGCGCGACGCCTCGATCGCGGTCCTGCGCGAGATCGGCGTCGAAACCGGTGGCTCGAACGTGCAGTTCGCCATCAACCCGGCCGATGGCCGCATGATCGTCATCGAGATGAACCCGCGCGTGTCGCGCTCCTCGGCGCTGGCCTCGAAGGCCACCGGCTTCCCCATCGCCAAGGTCGCCGCCCGCCTCGCCGTCGGCTACACGCTCGACGAGCTCGAGAACGACATCACCGGCGGCGCCACCCCCGCCTCGTTCGAGCCGACCATAGACTACGTCGTCACCAAGATCCCGCGCTTCGCCTTCGAGAAGTTTCCGGGCTCCGACAACCGCCTCACCACCTCCATGAAGTCGGTGGGCGAGGCCATGGCCATTGGCCGCACCTTCCAGGAGTCGCTGCAGAAGGCCCTGCGCTCGCTCGAAACCGGCCTCACCGGTCTCAACGAGATCGGCATCCCCGGTTACGAGGCCAATGGTCAGCAGGACGACAACGAGAACGCCGTCTTCGCCGCCGTCTCCACCCCCACGCCGCAGCGCCTGCTGCACGTGGCCGAAGCCATGCGGCTCGGCTACTCGCTCGAGGACATCCACGACGCCTCCCGGATCGACCCGTGGTTCCTCGAGGAGATCAAGGGCATCGTCGATACCGAAAACCAGGTCCGCCAATACGGCCTGCCCGAGGACGCGCAGACCCTGCGCCGCCTCAAGTCCATGGGCTTTTCCGACCGCCGCCTCGCCGAACTCGCCGGCAAGCAGGCCAAGGATGTGCGCGCGCTGCGCAAGCAGCTCGGCGTCCGCCCGGTCTACAAGCGCATCGACACCTCGGCCGCCGAGTTCGCCTCGCCCACGGCCTACATGTACTCGACCTATGAATCGACCTTTGGCGGCGCCGTCGCCGACGAGGCCCGGCCCTCCGACCGCAAGAAGGTCGTGATCCTCGGCGGCGGCCCCAACCGCATCGGCCAGGGTATCGAGTTCGACTATTGCTGCTGCCATGCCAGCTTCGCCCTGCGCGATGCCGGCTACGAGACCATCATGGTCAACTGCAACCCCGAGACCGTCTCGACCGACTACGACACCTCCGACCGCCTCTATTTCGAGCCGCTGACCGAGGAAGACGTCATCGAGATCCTCGAAACCGAAAAGCAGAACGGCACGCTGCATGGCGTCATCGTCCAGTTCGGCGGGCAGACCCCGCTCAACCTCGCCGAAGCGGTGGAGAAGGCCGGCGTCCCGATCCTCGGTACCCAGCCCTCCTCGATCGACCTTGCCGAAGACCGCGACCTGTTCAGTAAGCTCATCGGCCGCCTCGATCTCACCCAGCCCAAGAACGGCATCGCCTACTCGCTCGAGCAGGCCCGCCTCGTCGCCGAGCGCCTGGGCTACCCGCTGGTCATCCGCCCGTCCTACGTGCTGGGCGGCCGCGCCATGGCCATCGTCAACTCGCCCAACGAGTTCGAGCGCTACGTCCAGGATACCCTCGCCGGCCTCGTGCCGCCCGATATCCTGATGCGCTACCCCAACGACAAGACCGGGCAGATCAACTCGGTCCTCTCCGACAACCCGCTGCTCTTCGACGGCTACCTGCAGCGCGCCATCGAGATCGACGTCGACTGCCTTTCCGACGGCAAGGACGTCTTCGTGTGCGGCATCATGGAGCACATCGAGGAAGCCGGCATCCACTCGGGCGACAGCGCCTGCTCGCTGCCCCCGGTGCATCTCTCCGATGAGATCATCGCCGAACTCAAGCGCCAGACCCGCGAGCTTGCCCTCGCCCTCAAGGTCGGCGGCCTGATGAACGTGCAGTACGCACTCAAGGACGGCACCATCTACATCCTCGAGGTGAACCCGCGCGCCTCGCGCACCGTGCCTTTCGTCGCCAAGGTCATCGGCAAGCCCATCGCCAAGATCGCCTCGCGCATCATGGCCGGCGAGAGCCTGGCGAGCTTCAACCTCACCGAGCGCAAGCTCGAGCATGTCGCCGTCAAGGAAGCCGTGTTCCCCTTCAACCGCTTCCCCGGCGTCGACACCGTGCTTGGCCCCGAAATGAAGTCGACCGGCGAGGTCATGGGCCTCGACACCGACTTCTCCACCGCCTTCGCCAAGTCGCAGCTCGGCGCCGGCAGCCGCGTCCCGCGTGAAGGCACCGCCTTCATCTCGGTGCGCGACGACGACAAGCCGCTGATCCTCGAGTTCTCCCGTCACCTCGTGGAAGCGGGCTTCAAGCTCGTCGCCACCTCGGGCACCCACAGATACCTCACCGAGAACGGCATCCCCGCCACCAAGGTGAACAAGGTGCTGGAAGGCCGCCCGCACATCGTGGATTCGATGAAGAACGGCGGCGTGCAGATCGTCATCAACACCACCGACGGCGCCAAGTCGATCTCCGACAGCCGCGACATCCGCCGCACGGCGCTGATGGGCAAGATCCCCTACTACACCACCATCCCGGGCGCCATCGCCGCCGTCCAGGGCATCATCGCCTACCGCGACGGCAACATGACCGTCCGCCCCCTCCAGAGCTACTTCGCCTGAACCATCCCGGCCCGCGCCTCACATCGAAGCGCGGGCCTCGCCCGCTCCCCTCCGTCAGGGCTTGTCGACAACTCATCCGGCATGCACCACTGGAGTATCAGGGAGGGGCACAAGTGCGACTACGGGACGAGACCGGTTTCCGACGCGTCTGGCTCAAGTCGTTCTGGGGCTTCAACCCCGAATACTGGGGCTGCATCGGCTTCACCCAGGAATACAGGCGCGACCGTTTTGTTTGCGAGTTCTTTCGCCAGGACGCGCCGCCAGGCTTGATTGCGATCTACGTCGCTACGAGTGCGCCACCCAAGAACCAGCACATGCGCGGCCGGATCGTCGGCGTGCTGGAGCTGTCGGAAGTTCTCGGCTTCGCCGAAGAGTTCATCGATCTCGCCAGGGAGCCCTCGGTCAGGGACGAGCTGGCCGCCGGCCGCTGGCGCTACTCGGTGAAGGCAACACGGGCATGGAAGATCGAGCCCGATGCTTGGCCGCAGGTCGACGTCCTGGCGAGCGAATCCTACTGGCCTGGCAGAGCCCGCTACATCGGTGTCCAGGGCGTCGAACTGTCCGAGGCGGAAGCGTCGCGGATCCTCGATCTGCCCGTCACCAGGGCCGAACTCTTCCCGGGCCGCTGACCATGGCTACCCCAATCGACACCTACATCGCCGCGCAATCCGAACCGGCCCGCTCCATCCTCGGCCAGCTGCGCACCGCCATCCGCGCCGCGGTGCCCGAGGCCACGGAATCGATCAGCTACGGCATGGCCGCCTTCCACTATCGTGGCCAGCCGCTCGTGTACCTTGCCGCATGGAAGCACCATATCGGGCTCTACCCGGTCGCCTTCGACACCCCCTTCGAGGCCGAAATCGCGCCCTACCGTGCCGCCAGGGACACCGTGCAGCTCAAATACGATCGGCCCGTGCCCCGCGAACTCGTCGGCCGGATCGCAGCCGCACGGGCCGAAAAACTGGATCGCTTGGGCTGAGCGTCAGTCCGCGAACGGATCGTCACCGCTGCCGCCGGCCGCCAGCGCCGCATTCACCGCTTCCTGGCAGCGCAGCACCTCGTTGAGGGCCGCCATCGAGCCCTTGAGGCTCAGGTGCATGATTTCCTTGCTGCGGTACCAGACCTTGATGCTCGCCTGCGACGCGAACTCCTCCATGAAGGCGGCGTCGGAGCCGGTCACCAGCAGGGTGGGCACGTCACCCATCCGGCCACCCATCGCGTCGGCGCTCCACACCGGCTTGTTGCCCATCTGCAGGTCGATCTCATAGGTGCGGTCGGCCGCAATCGAGGTCCAGTCCATGTCGGCCAGCAGCAGGTAGATATTCCCGGCCGTCATGTCGAAGCCGATCCGAGCCGAAGCCGCCCCGTCGAAGATCGAGTACATGAAGCAGCCGCCGCCCAGCGTGGTGTCGATGGCAATGGTCCAGCCACGCACGTCCGGGACATCCCACGGAATGGTGTCTTGCGAGAGAACGCCCACCGTGGAGGCCGCAAGCATCGCGGCGGCGGTACCAAACTTCAACAACCCATGCATGTGGCGTCCCCTTTCCCAAGCCGGTTTGAATTAAATGTCAGGGCCGCCAAAACAGCAAGATACCCAATGAGCGCCAGTAGCCGGCGCCCCGGCTACCGCGAGCCTGGGCCCGTTCTACTCGTGGGACGCGCCCCTTCGCACTATCCTTTGGTCGGTGGTCGGCAAATTCTTCGCGCGGTCTTGCGGGTTGACCTTCCCACATCCTCGTCTATGGTGGCTCCACCATGATGATGATCCGTCACTTCGCATCGGTCTTCCTGCTCGCCTGATCGAGCCTGACCGAACCGCCCCCCCGGGGCTCTGCCCGCCGTGCCATCGGCGCGGGCGCATGCGAACATGGATAATCCAATGCCTGCTCTTTCCAACGCGCAGCTCGCGCAATTCATTGCCGACGGTTTCGTCCGCATCGACAACGCCTTCCCTGAAACCCTGGCCGCCGAGTGCCGCGACATCCTCTGGGCCGATGCCGGGGTCGATCCCGACAATCCCGCCACCTGGACCAAGCCGGTCATCCGCCTCGGCAATTACGGCCAGCAGCCCTTCCGCGACGCCGCCAACACGCCCATCCTCCACGAGGCCTTCGACCAGCTTGTCGGCCCGGGCCGCTGGCTGCCGCAGAACACGCTCGGCACCTTTCCCATCCGCTTCCCCTCTCCTGACGATCCGGGCGATGCCGGCTGGCACATCGACGTCAGCTTCGGCTGGGAGGAGAATCCGGCGGATTTCCTCTCCTGGCGGGCGAACATCAACTCGAAGGGCCGCGCCCTCCTGATGCTCTTCCTCTTCTCCGAGGTCGGCGAGAAGGATGCGCCCACCCGCATCCGCGCCGGCAGTCACGTCTCCATCGCCCGTCGCCTCGCCCCCGCCGGTGAGGCGGGTCTTACCCTGCGCGAGCTCGCCGCGACCGGCTTTGCCGAAAGCGCCGACTGCCCCGAAGTCCTCGCCACGGGCGGCCCCGGCACGGTCTATCTCTGCCACCCCTTCCTGGTGCACGCCGCCCAGCCGCACCACGGCACCCGTCCCCGCATCATGGCGCAGCCTCCGCTCCTCCCCCGGGGCGGCCAGCTGCAGCTCCAACGCGACGACGGCTCCTACTCCCTGATCGAGCAAGCCACCCGCCAGGCCATCGCCTGACCAGGGCGGCGCAGTCGCTCTTCACCCTCCGAGGCGGGGCCCTAACCCCGCCTCACCACAAGCAACAGCCCCATTACCGGCGCTCCCCGGTCGCGGCGCAGCACCGTTTCCCGCTTCGCCACCACCTCGAACCCGGCCGCAAGGCACGCGACCTGCGCCGCTGCCCCGTTATGCGCATAGCGCAGCGAAGTCCTGAGCTTCACCGGCTCGAACCCGTCATGGAGTTCCAGCGAGAACGCGAACAGCCCACCGGCCACCAGCCTGTCGTGCACCGCCGATAGCACCGGCGACAGCGGCCCGACATAGTTGAGCACATCGGTGGCGGTGATGAGTTCAGCCGGCTCCGCCTGCCCGAGAAACTCCGTGAGGTCGGCTTTTACCAGCTTGTCGTAAATGCCCTTGCGCCGCGCCTCGGCCAGCATCGCCTCGGAAAGGTCCACGCCCTCGAGCCGCCGCACCGTGCTGCGCAGTTCGCGCCCCATGAGCCCCGTGCCGCAGCCGAGGTCATAAGCCGTTCCGCCGGCCGGCAGCCCTGCCTCCGCGATCATCTCCATCAGCTCGCGCGGCGCCCGGTAGTCCAGCCGGTCGACCAGCGAGCGTTCGAACCGCCCCGCATAGTCGTCGAACAGCGCCTCGACATAGAGCCCGCGATCCGCCTGGCTCGCCACCCCGTGCGCCACGAGCTTCAGCGCCGCGCCATAGATGCCCATGGAGTCGAGCTCGGCCGAGCGCCGCCAAGCCGCGATCGCACCCTCGATATCGCCCAGTTCCTCGCGATAGCGCCCCAGATTGGCCCAGCCGGCCGCCCAGCCGGGCACCAGTTCCATTGTCTGCGTCAGCACCTCTGCCGCCTCGGCGAATGCCCCCTCTGCCGCCAGGGCTTCGGCATAGCTCGCCCGCCGGTCCGCAATCGGATCGCCTGAAGAATGCTGCAGTTGGCGCAAGGTGGGGTGTGACGAATCTGCTGGTGAGCCGCCGCTCGCAATACCACTTTGCCGTCACAAACAGGAAGCATGGATTGCTGATATTGGCGGCGCCCGGCGCCGTGTTCAGCGGGTTCACCGCCCGCCCTTCGGCCTGCGGCCAGAACTCACGGCGCGGGGGACTGCACTTCGCTGTGTTGCTTGTCTGTTACGCTTGTTGCGTAACGAGTGATTGGTGTTTCGTTCGCCATATTGATAGGCCGCAGATTTCCGGTTACAAAGTTAACCGTCGAATATTGCGGCCGACACTTCGTGCCTGGCGTCCATTACGCCTGCTGAGGTTCATCCAAAATTCGATGGGCAGAGGCTCCTATTGGGGTGGGAGCTGCCACGGCAGTCTGCGAAAGGGACTTATATGGCTACCGGCACTGTAAAATGGTTCAATGGCCAGAAAGGCTATGGCTTCATTCAGCCCGACGAGGGTGGGGCTGACGTTTTCGTGCACATCTCCGCGGTCCAGCGGTCGGGGCTCTCGGGCCTCGATGAAGGCCAGAAGGTGAGCTACGAGATCGTCAAGGACAAGCGGACCGGCAAGAACGCCGCCGACAACCTCCAGCCCGCCTGACCAGGGTTTGAACCAAGTATATCGGAGGCGCAGTTCCGGAGGGAGCTGCGCCTTTGCTGCTTTCACTGCAGCCCCGCGCCCCCGTTGCGGGTCGTATCTCCCGGCCCCTAGGCCGTCGAGCGCCGTCTCACCGGCCGCCGCCGCTTAGACAATCACAGTGCCATGTCGCGCCGCCCGACATTCTCGGCGCAAAACACACGGTATCCCACGCGGTTGAGGCCCGCCGCCACCGCCCGTGTGCATCATTGATCGGGTTGGCGAGCGGCGTGATGTTCTCGCAGGCGCTGTTGCCGATCACCAGCGCCAAGCGGGCGCCCCCCAGCCCGATGTCGGCCCCTTCCATCACCTGAGCGCCGCCCGCGCCGGCTTCGCTGACGCCAGCACGATCAAGATAATAGCGAGAAGTCGTTGCACCCTCGCTGCCCCGGCAGCGACGATAGGGTCACTCTCCGTCTCAGGAGAAGTCCTCGTAGCAGTCATAGTTGACCTGCCGCACGATTTTTCCGTCCTTGAGCGTGAAGACCATGGCGATATGCGCCACCATCGCGTCGCCGGGCATGAGCCTCCCCAACGGCACATTGACGATGCCTTCCCAGCGGGCCTCGACCACCACCTGCTCGCCGGAAGCGAACACTGTCGCGACATCGTAGCTCTGCCGCTGCAGCACCTGCGCTGCGCGCGGCAGGTTGCGCATCATCTGCTCGAAGCCGCGCACCTGCCCGTCCTTGTAGAGACGGTTCGGCCGCTCCACCTGCTCGATCACCGGATCGAGGCAGGCCGCCGCATCCTCCACGTCGAGCCGCTCCACTGCCCCGAGATAGGTGCGCACCACTTCCATGTTCCGCGCTTCCAGCCCGACCTGCTGCATCGTCAACCTCCACTAGAACATCGTTCTAGCTCACCTTCTAGAACGCGGTTCTAGTTTCGTCTATACCCCTCCGCATGCACGCCACCCAACCCAGTGATCGCCGCACGAAAATCCTCGAAGCCGCGCTCGCCTGCTTCCTCGAGCACGGCTACGCCGCCACCTCCATCGCGGATATTCGCGCCGCCAGCGGCGCCTCCACGGGCTCCATCTACCACTTCTTCTCCGGCAAGCCGGCGCTGGCCCTCGCGCTTGTCGAACGCGCCGTCGCCGGCTGGTCGGCCGCCGCGGCCGAGGCGTTCGCCCCCGACGTCACCCCCGAACGCGCCATCAAGGCCAGCGTCGCCGGCCTCGTCACCTGGGGGCTCGCCCATCCCGGCGAGGTGCGCTTCATCGACGAAATCCGCACCCTGCAATCGTCCGATCCCGCCCTTGCACGCCTGCTCGGCGCGTTTGACGATGGCCGCGACACCGGCCGGGCGCTCTACGATCGTTGGGCCGCCCAGGGCCATGTCCGCCCCCTGCCCTGGCCTCTCGCCCATGCCCTGATGCTGGGGCCGGCCTATGACTTCCTCCGCCTCGCTCGCCTGCTCCCGGCCCAGGCCGACGCCGCCGAAACGCTGGCCGAAGCCGCCTGGGCCGCCGTCCGCGCCAACTGATCCGGACATGTCATTGTTAAGTGACGCCCCTATGGAACGCCCCTAGGTTGAGGCATCGCTGGGCCCATGGCCGGCATGCCAGCGCCGAGAGCTCGCAACCCGCTACAAGGTTCCTACTCCCGCCTCCACCAGCAAAGGCGCATCCATGAGCATCCTTGAGACGATCCGCGTCAGCGTCACCTGTTCCCGCTGCGGCGCACTCAACGAACTGACAGCGGCTCATCTGCACGAGACCACGGTAATCCACTGCTCGCGCTGCTCGGCCTCCATAGGCCCGCTCGGCTCGCTCGCTCGTCGTCCCGTCGTCGACTCGAGCCACAGGCCGCCCACGTCTGAACCCTGAAAAACCTTGAAGCGGCGGGCATTGCCCCCAATATCCACCGCCGCGGGCTCACCCCGCTTGACCCGCGCCCAAGCGCAAGGCACTTTACCCGTGCTTCCCCCAAATCGTCGACCGGCTGCAAGGCTGCGGCGACTTGGCCGGGAAGCTTATATTTTGAGTGGAGACGGCTATGGACAAGATTCCGATGACACCGAGCGGTCACAAGACCCTCAGCGAGGAATATCGCCGCCGCACTGCCGAGGATCGCCCGGCGATTATTGCTGCCATTTCTGAGGCGCGCGCCCACGGCGACCTCAGCGAAAATGCCGAGTATCATGCTGCCAAGGAGCAGCAGAGCCTCAACGAGGGCCGCATCAAGGAACTCGAGTCGATCCTCGCGCTTGCCGAGGTCATCGACGTGTCGAAACTCACCGGCAACACGGTGAAGTTCGGCGCCACCGTGAAGCTCATTGACGAGGATACCGAGAAGGAGACCGCCTACCAGATCGTCGGCGACCCTGAAGCCGACATTACCAAGGGCCGCATCTCCATCTCCTCGCCCATCGCCCGCGCCCTCATCGGCAAGGAGGTCGGCGACAGCGTCGAGGTCGCCGCCCCCGGCGGCTCCCGCAACTACGAGATCCTCGAAGTCAAGTACATCTGAGCGGGCTGACCGCCTGCACTCTCGCCCGGGGCCACCCTCAGGCCCCGGCACCCACAATCATGTGGGAAGCCCCGTCCGCTCCTGCCCGCGACACTGCGCCGGCCTTGAATCGACTCCGCGGTACTGCCTATTTTACTGTTTCTGTTGACTTGACGGCGCCCGCTGGCTCTGGCGTACCAGAACCGGTCGTGCCGCAGGCGTGTCTCTAGGCCTTCCGGGGCGCGGAAATCCTCCGCGGCGCGGGGGGCGCGTGGCGTGAGGAACTCGAATGCATTCGAAGCTCGTGATCATCGGCTCCGGCCCGGCTGGCTACACCGCCGCCATCTACGCCGCGCGCGCCATGCTCGAACCCGTCCTCATCTCCGGCCTGCAGCCGGGCGGCCAGCTTACCATCACCACCGATGTCGAGAACTATCCCGGCTTCGCCGACGTCATCCAGGGCCCCTGGCTGATGGAGCAGATGCGGGCGCAGGCCGAGCATGTCGGCACGAGGATGATCAACGACATCATCGTCGAGGTCGATTTCGACCATCGCCCCTTCGTCCTCGTCGGCGATAGCGGCACCCGTTACACCGCCGACGCGGTTATCATCGCCACCGGTGCCCAGGCCCGGTGGCTCGGCCTTCCCTCCGAGGAGAAATTCCAGGGCTTTGGCGTTTCGGCCTGCGCCACCTGCGACGGCTTCTTCTACCGCGGCAAGGAAGTGGTCGTGGTCGGCGGCGGCAACACCGCGGTCGAGGAGGCACTGTTCCTCACCAACTTCGCGTCGAAGGTCACCGTCGTCCATCGGCGCGGCGAGTTCCGCGCCGAGCGCATCCTGCAGGAGCGCCTGTTCAAGAATCCCAAGGTCGAGGTCATCTGGAACGCCGAGATCGAGGAGGTCTTTGGCGACGACATGCCCCGCTCGGTCAAGGGCGTGAAGATCCGCGATACCGTCACCGGCAAGGTCACCGAGAAGAATGTCGACGGCGTCTTCATCGCCATCGGCCACTCCCCGGCCACCTCGATCTTCTCAGGCAAGCTCGACATGAAGCCGGGCGGGTACCTCAAGGTCATCCCCGGCGGCACTGCCACCAACGTGCCGGGCGTGTTCGCCGCGGGCGACGTCACCGACGATGTCTACCGCCAGGCGGTCACCGCCGCGGGTATGGGGTGCATGGCCGCCCTCGATGCCGAGGAGTACCTCGCCTCCATCCAGCTCGCCGAAGCGGCGGAATAGCACATGCTGGATTGGGACAAGCTTCGCATCTTTCACACCGCCGCCGAGGCGGGAAGCTTCACCCACGCCGCCGAAAAGCTCAACATGAGCCAATCGGCGGTGAGCCGGCAGATTTCCGCCCTCGAGGAAGATCTCGGGCTGAAACTCTTCATCCGCCACGCCCGCGGCCTCGTCCTCACCGAAGTGGGCGAGCAGCTCTTCCGCACCGCGCACCGCATGCATTGGGAGCTGCAACAGGTCGAAACCCAGATGTCCGAGAGCCAGGACGTGCCCACCGGGCCCCTGCTCGTCACCACCACGGTGGGTATCGGCTCCACCTGGCTCAGCTCGCGCATCCACGAGTTCCTGATCCTTTATCCGGAAATCCAGATCGAGATTAAGCTCAACGACGCCGAGCTCGATCTTGCCATGCGCGAGGCCGACGTCGCCATCCGCCTGCACCGCCCGAACCAGTCCGAGATGATCCAGCGCAAGCTGTTCACGGTGCACAACCACTTCTACGCCTCGCAGAGCTACCTCAAGGAGTACGGCGAGCCCAATGCCGTCGAGGATCTCGACTCGCACCGCATCATCTCGTTCGGCGAGCCGGTGCCGAGCTATCTCGGCGACATCAACTATCTTGAGCGCCTCGGCCGCCCCGACTCCTCGCCGCGCCGCGCCGCCATGAAGGTCAATGCCATCTATGGCATGATGCAGGCCGCCCGCGCCGGCATCGGCATCGCCATGCTGCCCGACTATGTCACCGAAGGCGAAGACCAGCTGGTGCGCGTCCTCCCCGGCATCGAGCTGCCGGCCTACGAGGCCTATTTCGTCTATCCCCCGGCCCTCAAGAACTCCAAGCGCGTCGGCGTCTTCCGCGACTTCCTCGTCGGCAAGGCCCGCGAGTGGCAGTTCTGACCACCGTACGCTCGCCTTCCGATAGTCCGGCCGCGTGAACCACTGACGTGTTGTCCCGCCGCGGCGCCGAGGCCTGCCCGAAGGCTGGTTGCCGCGTTTCGGCGCCTTCCTGCTTCACATCTCCAATCTGTGCCCCGCACAGGGAACCATTTGAGTTCACGGCGTTCCTCTCCCCGAGAGGAACTAGCCCATGCAAGACATCATCCGCCCGTCGCAACGCTTCGCCCGGTTGCTCACCCGGCGCGAGGCCGAAATCTTCGACCTCGTCCTGCTTGGAAAATCCAACAAGGACTGCGCCGAGGTGCTGGGCATTTCTTCCCGCACGGTGGAAGTCTTCCGCCGCCGCCTGATGACCAAGCTGCATGCCGCGAACTTCGCCGAACTCATGTGGCTGGGCATACTCGGCCAGCGCCCGCCCGAGAACTGGGACGCCGATCCCCTACCCCACCAGAACCTGCGCGGCGCCGAAATCGTCATCGGCCAAAACGGCATGAGCCGCAGCAACTGACGGCTGAGCCTCAGTCAAGCCACGATGGAGGCCGGCCTCCAATCCCGGGCTTGACCCGCGATCCACCCCATCACCAACGATGATTTTATCGTGGTTCCCGGATCTTCGGCCGGGATGCGTACGAGCCCCACATTCTCGTACCGCCAGTTTCCCTTAGGGCACACCACACACCGCCCTTGACCAATCGCCTACTATAGTGGAAACATTCCACTCATGGACAGCGACACCGCCCTCTCACAGCTCATTGGCAGCCGCATCGCCACCGGCCGCGCCGCCCTCCGGCTCTCGCTGGAGCAGCTTGCCGCCCGCACCGGCGTCTCCCGCGCCATGATCTCCCGCATCGAGCGCGGCGAGGTCCACGCCAGCGCCGTTGTGCTCGACAGGCTCTGCGGCGGGCTCGGCATCTCGCTCTCCAGCCTCTTCGCGCGCGAAGCGCAAAGCCCCCTCCTGCGCCGCGCCGACCAGCCTGTCTGGCGCGACCCGCAATCGGGCTATCTGCGCCGCGAGGTCGCCCCAACGGGCACAGGCTCGGCCGTTCATATAGTGGAAGTCGAATTTCCCGCCGGCGCCGAAGTTACCCTGGGCCCGGCCGAGCATCGCGTCATCGAGCAGCATATCTGGCTGCTCGAAGGGCAGATGACCATCACGCTCGGCGCCACCAACCAGACGCTCTTTCCCGGCGATTGCCTCCACATGCACCCCGACCGTGCCGGCATCACCTTCCGTAACCCCGGCGACACCCCCGCCCGCTACGCCGTTATCCTCACCCTGAAAGCCACCTGATGCACCAGATCCGCCTGCTCGCCCCCGCCGAGGCCGACGCCGCCCTCCCTGACCTCGTCGACCTGCTCTTCGATTGCGTCGAGGGCGGCGCCTCGGTGAATTTCGTCAAGCCAATGACGCGCGAGAAATCAGAAAGCTGGTGGCACGGCGCACTCGCCAGCCATGCGCGCGGCGAGCGCCTCATCCTCATCGCCGAGGTGGATGGCCGCATCGACGGCTCCGTCCAGCTCGTCCCTGCAGGGCAGGAGAACCAGCCCCATCGCGCCGATATCGCAAAACTGCTCGTCCACCGTCGCGCCCGCCGCAACGGACTGGGCGCCGCACTGATGCAGGCCGCCGAGGACGAGGCGCGCCGCATCGGCCGCACCCTCCTCACCCTCGATACCGAAACCGGCAGCGCCGGCGAGCGCCTCTACCAGCGCCTCGGCTGGACCCTGTTCGGCCAGGTCCCCGGCTATGCCGTCACCGCCGACGGCACCCACCGCCAGACCTGCAGCTTTTTCTACAAAGTGCTCTGATCGGCCGCAGGCGCCCGCGCCGCCGGCCTCTCGGCCCCGTTAACGACGCCGATTAGCCATTCCGGTTGACCATGCCGCGCGCAGCGTCTTGCCTAACAAAGTCCTAATCCTATCTGTGCGGGCATTATGCATGAGCCTGCCCTGATTACCGCCCTTCTCGTCACCTGCTTCGTCGCCATCACCGCCTACTGCATCATCGTCGCCTGGCCCAAGATCCGCTGGTTGCTGCTGACCGCCCGCGAGGGTGGTGTCCGCCCGCAGGCCCGGGTCGCCCGTTCTCGCCCCGAGTTGCACGGCAAGTCCTCCTCGCGTCCCACCCTGCTCAAGCGCTGAGGATCGCGTCCGCTGCGGGGGGCCCTGCGTTCAGATTCGCGTCAGACTGCTTTCAGCACCCGTTCATCGCCGTCGCCTTATGGCGGCGAGAACATCAACCCCCAGGGGCAGTCATGTACCGAATCCTCGCCCTCGGCGGCCTCGCGCTGGCTCTCACCTCTCTGCCCGCCACCGCGCAAATGGTCACCGTCTCGCCGGCGCAGGTCGGCCAGATCTTCTGCATCGCGCGCCTCGGCAACGACATGGCGCCAGTCCGCGGCCTTCTCACCGACACGCTGGCGCAGGCCATTGCGGCTGCGGAGAAAAAGAACGCCGCATGGGCCGCGAAGAACCCAGGTGAGAAGCCCCCGCTGGGCGACGGCATTCCCTGGCAGGCCTATCCCGACTACGCCCCGCAATGCGCCCCCGGCAATGTTGCGGCCGCGCCCGGTACGGCCTCGGTCGAGATCGGCTACACCTTTCCCGACGCCCTCGAAGCCAGCTTCACCGACACCCTGCATCTCCGCCAGGTCGAAGGCCCGGTCGCCGGCTCACCCGTCTGGCGCATCGACAATATCGGATACGCGCATGGGGGCGGCGATCTCCGGTCCTTCCTCGCTACGACCTTTGATCCCTAGACCAGGCTGGTTATCCCCGCGTCCGTCCGGCCGGTCCAGACTGGCCAGCAACGATCGAGGGGGAATGACGAAAACCACGCCCACCCGTCAGAGCAAAAATGGAAATGTAAACAGCGTTTACAGAGGTTGCTCGACTAGCATCGAGTCGGACATGTCACCCCTCATTTGTGGGGCATGACATGCGGTTCACAAACGCGTTGAATCGGATTTCAATAGCAAAATCAGTATGTTGGTAGCTATGCAAAAATGGCATAGCTTTTATGACATCGATCCCATTGATGGGTCAGCAGAACGAACCTATATCCCCGCTCGACAGCGGCTGAGCGCATCTCCCTCCTCCTCCTCGCGCTCGCTGTTTGTTCCTCCAGCAGGCGGCAACGCCTGCTACCTGGCCCCGCTCTCCCCTCGAGCGGGGCCTTGTTTTTTCCGCCCTCTCAAAGTCAATCCGGCGTCCGCGCAAGTCGAACCCGCGCGCTCCCGCGGCTCGCGCCAGACCCTACGCAAAATGCATAGCTGGCATGTAGTTGTCGGTATTGCTGACCAAACGGTCAAAGATCATATTGTCAGTGTCGATGTGAGCCGCACCGTTTCCTCCTCCCTCGGTCCGGCACTGCGACACCCGGTTTGAAGTCCTCTCCTCCTCCCTGGACTTCGGGCCACCCGGCAAATGGCGTTCTCCTCCTCCCTCGTCCATTTGCCACTACTTTCGATTTGGATTTCGATCCGATCATAAGGCTCCATCTTCGGATGGAGCCTCTTTTTTTTGTCCGCCCCTGGAGGAAGACTTGGACGCACTGGCGCTCTTTGGGCTGTTCGCCGTTTCCGGCATGCTCGTGACCTATGCCCTCGAGCGGCGCAGCCACTGGTACATCCTCGCCTTCGCCCTGTTTTGCGCGCTCGGCTCCGCCTATGGTTTCCTGCAGGGCGCCTGGCCCTTCGGCCTTGTCGAGCCGTCTGGTCGCTTGTCGCTCTGCGCCGCTGGTGGCTGGCTCGGTTGATTCCGCTCTAGACGCGCGAGCAGCCTCAATCCGGCTTGTCCAGCGACACGCCGTCACATCTTCGCTCAGCGCATAGCCCATCTTCCGGATCGGCGTTTGTCCGACTCTGCTTGGGCACGCATATTCCCCCTCGATGAGACGGCGACCCCTCCTCCTCCTCCCAGGTCACCGTCTCAGAGATCGCGGTCTCCCTCCTCCCTGACCGCTTCTCACTCGGTTGGCGCTTCGGCGTCGGCCAATCGGCCCCGCTCATCCCCTCGAGCGGGGCCTTTTACTTCCACCAGCAAGCTACCTGCTGCTCGGCGAGGTCGCCGGAAGCCCGGCCCGGGCGGAATCGGTACTTCAGAAGAGCGCTCCAACCCCCTGAGCATCTTCATCTATCTGTAACCGGAGGCAAACCGGTCGCCGGGGATCCGTCGCTCCTCAGCGGATCTTCGAGCAGAAATCCTGGATGCGGCTCACCGCGTCCTCGAGCTGCGAGGTCGCGGCCGCATAGCTCAGCCGCATGTGCCCAGGCAGGCCGAAGGCGGTTCCGTGCACCAGGGCAACGCCGGTCTCGGAAAGCAGCGCCATCACCACGTCCTCGTCGGTGTTGAGCTTGATCCCCGATCCGGAGGTGCGGCCCAGCAGGCGCTGCACCGAGGGGAAGACATAGAAGGCGCCCTCGGGCGTCAGGCAGTCGAGCCCGGTATTGGCGTTCAGCCCCTTCACCACCAGGTCGCGGCGATCCTGGAAGATCTGCCGCCACTCCTTGAGGAAGTCCTGCGGCCCGTTCAGCGCTTCCACCGCCGCCCATTGCGAGATCGAGGAGGGGTTGGTCGTCGACTGGCTCTGCAGCTTCAACATAGCGCCGAGCAGCGGCTTGGGGGCCGTGCAGTAACCGATGCGCCATCCCGTCATCGCGTGCGACTTGGAAACGCCGTTCATCGTCAGCGTGCGCTCGCGCAAGGCCGGCTCCACCTCGGCAATGGTCGCAAACCTGCCGCCGTCATAGACCAGCACTTCGTAGATATCGTCGGTGAGGATGTGCACCTGCGGGTGGCGCAGCAGCACGTCGGCGAGCCCGCGCAGCTCCTCGCGGGTATAGGCCGCGCCGGTGGGGTTGGATGGCGTGTTGAGGATCAGCCACTTGGTGGCAGGCGTGATCGCCGCCTCCAGCACCTCGGGCTTGAGCTTGAAGCCGGTCGAGGCGTCAGCCACCGCGAACACCGTGTTCGCGCCGCAAAGCTTCACGATCTCCGGATAGCTCACCCAGTACGGCACCGGGATCACCACGTCGTCCCCGGGGTTCAGCGTCGCCATCAGGGCGTTGAAGATGATCTGCTTGCCGCCCGACGACACGAAGCAGTCGGCCGCCGTCACGTCGAGATTGTTGTCGCGCCGAAACTTCGCCGCCACCGCTTCCTTCAGCTCGGGAATGCCATCCACGTTGGTGTAGCGCGTCTTGCCCTCGTTGATCGCCCGGATGGCGGCGGCGCGCACATGCTCGGGCGTGTCGAAATCCGGCTCGCCGGCGGCGAGCGAGATGACGTCGGCACCGGCCCGCTTCATGTCTGCGGCCTTGGAATTGATCGCCACGGTCGCGGAGGGCTGGATGCGGCCGAGCGCATCGGAAAGGAAGGCCATGTCAGAAACTCCGGATAAAACCCGGGCGTCTTGATAGGCCCCACCGCGCCAAAAGCAAAGGCCGGTGGATCGCTCCACCGGCCCGGCCGTCGTCCATTGGCGAGGCTCAGACTTCGCAGTGTGGGTTGACCCGGCCGCGCTCGTCGCGCGTCTTCCAGGTGCCGCCCAGTTTCATGCAGAGGTAGCGGGGGTTGGTGTCCTGCCATCTGGGGTCCATCTCGATCTGCTTGTCCGAGAACTTCTGGCCGAACTGGGCCGCGCCCACGGGCTGAATTTCGATGGGCTGTGCGCCGAACGGTCCGAGTTCGAACCGGGCGGCGGCGGCGGGAGTCGCAAAGGCGGCGGCAATCAATACGAGGGCGATGATCTTATTCAAGGCGGTGACTTTCAAACTGGTCTCGATTGTTGGTCGGCTTCATAGCCCTGCGCCTTGAACCCGCAATGATCGGCCTGTTCACCCACCGCTCATTTTTTGGCGCCACAGGATCGCCCCGAAATGGTCCCGATCGCACCGAGCAATCTCCGCAATCCGGGGGCCATGTCGGGGCCGTTGTGATTTCCAGGAGTACCCCCATGCCGAACCGCAAGTTTCCCTGGCGCAAGAGTGCCGGCTCAAGCCGCCTCTCCGCTGCCGCGGTAATCGCGTTTTCGCTGACGCTGGTGGGCGCGGGCGTGGCCATGCTGTTCGGCCTCGTGCCGCAGCGCATGCTGCCGGCTTTCGACGGCATCGATGCCACCATCCTGCTGCTCTTCATTCCGCTCTGCGCCCTCACCCTTGCCATTCTCGCCGAGGCCGTGCGCGCCACCTTTTCGGGCAGCATCCGCCCTGTGGAAGTACGCTCGCATATCAGCCGCCTCGAGCCCTGGCGTCCGGGCGAGAACGAGGGCTGAGATATTGCCGCGCCAACCCGGGCGCGTTCATATTGCAGACAGCTTTGCTGTGAGAGAACTTCGGCCGGGCCCCTCTGTCCCGGCCTTTTCTTTTGTCGCCTGCGTATCTGGCTCGCAACCCCGCCTGAGGAAACCGCACCATGACCTTCTCCCATCTCGCGCCGAGCGGCCATCTGCGCTTTGCCGCGGCGCTGCTGCTCGGCACCGCGTTCGCCACGGCTGCCCACGCCGAGACGCTGACCGTCACCGATATCGAGCTGCCGGGTTCCTCGCTCTACAACCTCACCATCCCCTCGGTTGAGGTTACCGACAGCAACCTCACAGAGGCGCAGATCCGGGCGCTGTTCAACATCAGCTCGGCCACCGATCTGAGCAAATGGGCGGCCATCACCGCCAAGTCGCTGAAGATCCCCGAAATTTCCATGAAGTACTCGATCCCGTCAGCCGGTCCCGGCAGCACGGTGGTCGACGAAACCATCACCTACCGCGACCTCGAGCTCATCGACATCGTCGATGGCGTGGCCGCGTCCACCACCATCGGCGGCGCCGACGTGAGCGCCGACCAGCTGGTGTCGATGAACTTTGGCAAGATGAGCACCGGCCGCTTCGATATCGGCGCCATGCTCGCCTTCTACGGCATCGGCGGCGACGCCTCGGCCACCAGCGTCGACATGAAGGAGGTCTATGCCGGCTTCCAGTTCGAAGGCGGCACCTTCAAGGTCGGCGCCGGCCCCACCCCCGTGCTCTCATGCCAGTTCGGACCCGCCACCACGGGGCGCTTCATCGCCCGTCCGCTCAAGACCTCCCTCGCCGAGCTCGAGACCGTGGTGAAGCGCATCGAGGCAGCGCAGAAAACCGATCCCACGGCCATGCCGGCCCCCGCCGACATCAAGTCGCTCGTCAGCTACTACACCGACCTGATGACCGCCTTCGCCTCCGAGCCCATGAAGTTCGAGGGCTTCGACTGCTCGGGCAGCGATCCTGCGGGCAAGCCCTACAAGGTTGCCTCGGGCAGCATCGATGTCGGCAGTTTCGAGCCGGGCATCTACCCCGACATCTCGCTCGACGATTTCCATGTCGAGGCCGATGGCGGCTTCGTGACGCTGGGCAACTTCACCTGGAAGAAGATGGACCTCAACGGCCCGATCGCGGCGCTCGACAGCGCTCCGCTACTCGATCCGGCCTGGTTCGCCGCCAACTGGCGCAAGCTGATCCCGGCCATGGATGGCCTTAGCGTCACCGACGTGGCCTTCGACGTGCCCGACACCGCCGCTCCCGGCAACCGAACCTCCGGCAAGGCCGGCCTCTTCGACGTAACGCTCGGCAAGTACATCAACGGCCTCCCCAGCGAGATCGCCGTGGCGCTCGATGACGCCACGTTCCCGCTGCCGCCCGATCTGGCGGCCGGCCCGGCCGCCGCCCATCTCGCTGCCCGCGGCATCACCGAGATCACGTCGGACACCCGTGTGAAGCTCCACTGGGACGAGGCGACCAACACCATCGTCGTCGACGAGGTGCTGTCGGATGCCGACCAGTTCTTCCGCATCGCGATCAGGGGCACTATCGGCAATGCCACCCCTGCCCTGTTCGGCGACGACGAGGCCGCCGCGCTGCAGGCCAGCATGGCACTGACCGTGAAGGACCTGACGGTCGATATCGAGGATCGCGGATTCTATGGCATGGTGCTCGCCGTCAGCTCGGCCGAAGGCGGCCAGCCCATGCAGTCCACCCGGACCGCGATTTCCGGCATGGTGCAGGGCATGACCCTTGCCATCCTCGGCTCCAGCGAAAGCTCGATCGCCGCCGTCGCCGAACTGGGCAAGTTCCTCTCGGGCGCCAACTCGAAGGTGTCGATCACGCTCACCGCCAAAGACGGCGCCGGCCTCAGCCTCGACGACCTCGCTGCGCTCGAGAAGGACCCCACCGTGCTGGCCGGCAAGGTGGACGTCACCGCCGTCGCCTCGGGCGATCCCGTGCCGCAGGTCGAAGCGGCACCGGCCGCACCGGCCGCTCCCGCCGACGGCCCGTCGATCGAGGAGCAGAAGCGCAACCTCAAGACCCCGCCGTCCCCGTAAGCGGCGCGCCTGGCGGCGGAGCGGGGTTCCCCCGTTCCACTCCGAATCCCTGCATCCCTTGTCCAAGCCTGCGGATCGGCGCAAACTGCCGATCCAGAGAGAGGAGGACTACAGCGATGCAAGTCGAGAATATCCTTCAATCCAAGGGTGCCGACGTCTACACCGTGACCGCCGGCGCCCCGATCTCCGAGGCGGTTCGCCTGCTGAGCACCCACAGGATCGGCGCCGTCGTGGTGGTCGATGCCAAGGGCGCGGTGGCCGGTATCCTCAGCGAGCGCGACATCGTCCGCCGCCTCGGCGAAGACCCGGCCGCGCTGCTCGCCAGCCCCGTCCGCACCGCCATGACCACCAAGGTCATCACCGCCACACGGGCCCACTCGGTTTCCGACCTCATGGAACTGATGACCCGTCACCGCATCCGCCACATCCCCGTGGTGGAAGGGTCGAAGCTCGTCGGCATCGTCTCGATCGGCGACGTGGTGAAGCGCAAGATCGAGGAAGCCGAGCAGGAAGCCCAGGCGCTCAAGGAATACATCGCCTCCTAGGCCGGTCACGACGAAGGGGCTCGCGGGGAACCTTATCTGGCGAACCCCTCCACCGCGCATCCTCGGTGCGCGTTCCCTCGTTCGCGGCTTCTGCTCTGAGCCACACTGCGAGCCTCATCTGAAATGGTGGTGCCCGCTGGCACCGTGACCGCCGTCACCACCTTTCGCTTTTTTCATCTTCCGGACAGGGCCGTGCAATCCGAAGCAGCCTAGCCTCCTTCTCGTCGCCTCCATACGAACCCAGAGGGAGACTTCGCATGAAACCACAAAGCGCCGCGGCCATTGTCGCCATCGTCGCCTCACTCGGCTTTACCGCCGTTGCCCCGGCCATGGCCCATGACGTGCCCCAGGTGCGCGACGGGCGCTCGTTCCGCCTGCTCGAGTTCCGCCAGGGCGGAGATGGTCGTTTCCTCATGCAGTTCAGCTGCGCCCCCAAGGCGGCCGAACGGATGGAACGCCGCTACGACCGGCTGGCCGAGCGGCTGAAGCTCAGCGATGAACAGAAGGCACTCTACGATGCGTTCATGACCTCGGCGCTCACGGCACAGACCGAGCTTGCCGACAAGTGCGCCGAAATCCGGCCCGAGCCCGCGACGCGCGCCGAACGCAAGCAGCGCCCGGACATGGTCGAACGCCTGGAGAACCGGATCAAACTTGATGAGGCCCGCCTCGCAGCGATGAACGCTGTGCTCCCCGACTTCAAGGCCTTCTACGCCATCCTGTCGGACGAGCAGAAGAAGCATCTCTCTCCCTTCGGCCGCCGCGGCCGCAACTGACCGGACGGTAGACTCCACCCCATAGAGGCCGGCCCCTCCCGACCGGCCGGTCGCCGTCCACACGAAGCCCCGGCTCGTCCCTCGCCGGGGCTTCTTCTTAATGCGCGGTTGCCCACGACGGGCCACCTCGGCTAACGAGGCTCATCCCCGAGCCGAGTCCTCCACGCCATGACTGCCCTGCCCCTCGATCCCGACCTGATCCGCGCCGAGTTCCCCGCCTTCGCGCAACCCAATCTCGACGGCTGGGCGTTCTTCGAAAATGCCGGCGGCTCCTACACCTCGCGGCAGGTGATCGAGAAGCTCACGAGCTTCTACCACGCCCACAAGGTGCAGCCCTACGGCTTCTACCCCGCCTCGCGCGAGGCGGGACAACTGATGGACCTCGCCTACCGGCGCATCGCGCAGGCGATGAACGTCAACCAGGACTGGATCCATTTCGGCCCCTCCACCAGCGCCAACACCTATGTGCTGGCCCAGGCCTTCGCTGGCTGGCTCAAGCCGGGCGACGCCATCGTCGTCACCAACCAGGACCATGAGGCGAACTCCGGCGCCTGGCGCCGCCTGGCCGATCGCGGCGTCGTGGTGCGCGAGTGGAGCGTGGACAAGGAAACGGGCCACCTCGATCCCGCAGCGCTCGATAAGCTGCTCGACAGCCACGTCCGCGCCATCTGCTTCCCCCATGCCTCGAATATCGTGGGCGAGATCAACCCGGTGGCCGAAATCGCCCAAAAGGCCAAGAGTTTTGGCGCCGTCACCGTCGTCGATGGCGTGAGCTACGCCCCGCACGGCCTGCCCGACCTGCTGGAGCTGGGCTGCGACGTCTACCTGTTCTCGGCCTACAAAGTCTACGGCCCGCACCAGGGCGTCATGGCCATCCGCCCTTCGCTCGCCTCCGAGCTGCCGAACCAGGGGCACTTCTTCAACGACACCCAGCCGCGCAAGCGCCTGACGCCCGCCGGCCCCGACCACGCGCAGATCGCCGCCTCGGCCGGCATCGCCGACTATCTTGAGCGCGTCGCGGCGCTCGCCGGTGAGGGCACCGAGGGCAGGACGCCCTTCCACAAGGCTCATGCCGCCATGCGCGCGCAGGAAGTGGCACTGCTGACGCCGCTGCTCGACTACCTGCGCAGCAAGAGCAACGTCCGCCTCATCGGCCCCGCCGATGCCAGCCGCCGTGCCCCCACCGTGTCGCTGGCCATCGCGGACTTGCCGGTTTCGGTGGTGGACAGGCTGAGCCGCCAGAAGATCATGGCGGCAGGCGGCAATTTCTACGCCTGGCGGCTCTGCGAAGCGCTCGGCATCAATCCCGGCCACGGCGTGCTGCGCCTGTCATTTACGCACTACACCACCCCGGCCGAGATCACCCGCCTCATCGAAGCGCTCGAGGCCGAACTGCGCTGATCAGCGACGCTGATCGAATCCATCGCCAAAATGCGTTCGACGCCGCGCCGTCGCGCGTCTACACGAGCCTCCATGTCCCGCCCCGTCGCCGTCCTCCTCCTCGTTGTCGCCACCATGATCTGGGGGCTCGCCTTCGTGGCGCAGAAATCCGCCATGGATTATGTCGGCCCGCTCACCTTCGCGGGCGAAAGGCTCCTGCTCGGCGGCCTCGCCCTGCTCCCCTTCATGTTCGGCGAACTGAAGCGCAAGGGCGCAAAACTCTCGGATTTTTCGCGCGGTACCTGGGTGCAGATAGGGCTGCTCTGCGTCGCCTACATGGCGGGCTCGCTGCTGCAGCAGTTCGGGCTGGCGCTGACCACCGTCACCAATTCCGGCTTCCTGACCGCGCTCTACGTGCTGTTCGTGCCGCTGATCGCCTTCATCGCCATCCGCGCCAAACCGCACCCGATCATCTATATCGGCGCGCCGCTCGCGCTCATCGGCATCTTCTACCTCAATGGCGGGCACCTCAGCGCGCTCAACTTCGGCGACGGGCTGGTGATCGTCAGCGCCGTGTTCTGGGGCGGCCACGTCTTCATGCTCGGGCTGCTGAGCCGCTCGACCGGCCTGCCGGTGACGCTCTCGGCCATCAGCTTCCTCGTCGTCGGCGCGCTCTGCATGGCGCTCGCCTACATCTTCGAAACGCCCACGCTCGCCGGTCTATCCGCTATCTGGGTCGAACTGCTCTATGTAGGCATCATGTCGACGGCGGTCGCCTTCACGCTGCAGGCCATCGCCCAGCAGCACGTGCCGGCCGCCAATGCGGCCATCGTGCTCTCGGCCGAAAGCCTGTTCGCGGCGCTCGGTGGAGCAGTGATTCTCGGCGAGCGGCTGAGCCTCGTCGGCTATGCCGGCGCAGCCCTGATCTTCTGCGCCATCATCCTCGTCGAGGCGGTGCCCGCCATCGCCTCGCGCCGCCAGGCAGCCGAGGCGTAGGCGCCCGTCTCGCCGTCAGCTCTTGCGCTTGAGCGTGATCTCCTTGCACACCACGAAATAGGCACAGGCCTTGAGGTGCAGGGTGTTGGCGTCCTTCAGGGTGATGGTGGTGTCGCCCGAAACGCCGAAGAGATCGATCTTGCCCTTCCAAGTGTTCTTGCCGCTCGGCTTGGCCTGGTTGATCAGGTTCTTGCCCAGATACTTGAGGTTTTCCGGCTTGCGCATGCCCCCGCGCAGTTCAGTTACGGAGAGGCAGAACCGGTCGCCCTTCGGCCCGCACATGCTGGCGGTGTAATCCGAGTCCTTGTCCGGCTGCCACACCCCCACCACTGCATGGTCCTGCGCCACCGCAGGCACCGCCATCGACAGCGCGCACAGTGCCGCGACCGAGAACTTTCCGAGCCGATTCATACGTTTGCCTCCAGCAGCTTCCAGTGCCCACCCATACTGCCGGCTAAGAGGTGAAGATGACACCAATATGATGCCGCGTCGTCATCGGCCTGTCACGCAGCGCCCATAGCGTCGGACCCGTCCGGACCTTGCCCCGATCGTCCCGCCGCCGAGCCCCCAACTCGGCATTTCCCTTCGGCCGCCCTTGCCAGGCGGCCGATTTTTCGTTGGAAGCCTGCTCGCGGCCCTCGCCCCGGCGCTCCGCCTGCGGCAAAACGGGGGACATGGCCAAGCTCTACTTCCACTACGCGACGATGAACGCCGGCAAGTCGACCCTGCTGCTCCAGGCGTCGTACAACTATGTCGAGCGCGGCATGCGCACCCTGCTGTTCACCCACAAGCTCTACACCGAGAGCGGCGTGGGCAAGATCAGCTCGCGCATCGGCATCGAAAGCGACGCGGAGGTCTTCACCGAGGAGGACGACCTCTTCCAGCGTATCAACGACCACACGGTGGAAGCCAAGGTCGATTGCGTCTTTGTCGACGAGGCGCAGTTCCTCTCCCCTGCCCAGGTGTGGCAGTTGGCCCGCGTCGCCGACCGCCTCCACATCCCGGTCATGTGCTATGGCCTGCGTACCGATTTCCAGGGCAAGCTCTTTCCCGGCTCGCACGAGCTCCTCGCCATTGCCGACGAGTTGCGCGAAGTGCGCACCATCTGCTTTTGCGGCCGCAAGGCCAACATGGTCGTCCGCCGCGACGAGCATGGCGGCACCATCAAGGAAGGCAGCCAGGTGTCGATCGAAAAGTCGATCTACGTCTCGCTCTGCCGCCAGCACTGGGAAGAAGAGATCGGCCGCTGGCCGGTCAGGGGCCCGCAGGACTAGGAGCAACCGATGAGCGCCGACACCCCCACCGAGCCTACCGGCACCCTCACCATCCGTACCCTCGCCATGCCGTCCGACACCAATCCGGCGGGCGACATCTTCGGCGGCTGGGTGCTGAGCCAGATGGACATTGCCGGCTCCATCCACGCCGTGGAGGCAGTGAAGGGCCGCGTCGCCACCGTGGCTGTCGAGGCCATGACCTTCATCGCCCCGGTCAAGGTCGGCGATGTGCTCTGCGTCTACACCCGCGTCGAGCGCATCGGTAACACCTCGATTACCATAGCCATGGAGGCTTGGGCCCGCCGCAACCGGCTCGCCGACCGCGTCAAGGTCACCGAGGGCCGCTTCGTCTATGTCGCTCTCGACGAGCACGGCAACAAGCGGAAGATCGAGAAGTAAGGGCAGCCCTACCCACGGATTGCCGCCAGCGCCGCTTGGGCCTCTGTCGCCGTCCAGAACGGCCGCACCTCCACCGGGGCGCGGCAGGCGGATGCCGCCTTCTTGCCCCACTCCACCGCCTCGGCTTCGCTCGCCACCTCGAGCACCCAGAAGCCGCCAATGTGCTCCTTGGTTTCGAGATACGGCCCGTCGGTGACGATGGCCCTGCCCTCGCGAATCCTGATCGACTTCGCGGCCGTCACCGGCCGCATCCCGCCTAGGAAGCGCACGATGCCTGCCGCCCTCATCTCGTCATTGAGAGCATCGATGTCCCGCACCGCCTCCGGGCCGTCCGAGAAAGGTTCGAAATCGTCGGGGTGGTGAATGGCGATCAGATATTCGGTCATGGCGTCCTCCTTGCGCAGGCTTTCCCTCTAGCCGAACGGCGCGGGCAAAATTCGACAGCCGGGCGCAAAATCGCCCCGCAGAAGCCCTGTACGGCCGGCTCAGCCCCAATTCACCGCCGTCCGGCCATAAATCGCATTCACCGGCGCGGCGGGCGGCCTCCCGTCCTGCCGGTGAAGAAGGCGCCGCTGCAACCCAGCGCGGCGCCTTCGCTGTTTGAGGGACCTGGGTGATGCATCAAGAAATCCGGGGTTGTGGCAGGTCTGCTCTTCCCGTTGCCGCCCAGCCGCGCTAGCGTCGCGCACCTGTTCTTCTATCGATCGGTGAAGGCCATTATGCGCGCCCTCGTGAAACTCGCCCTGTCCCTCGCTTTGCTCGCCGGCTTTGCCGCGCCTGCTACCGCCGTGCAGACCGGTACGCCCGCTTGGGCGCTCAAGGACCTGACGCTGATGGAAGGCCCCGGCAATGCCTATGACGTGACCGGCGAGGTCGAGGCCTTGTCGCGCGTCTATGTCGATCGTTGCTCGAAGCAGTGGTGCCAGATCCACGCCGGCAAGCAGCGTGGCTGGGTCGATCTTTACGCGCTCGGCTTCGGCCAGGAGGCAAAGCCGCCGCTCAGCGGCCCGCGCCTCAACCTCAAGAAGGGCGGCCCCGGCACCGTCTGCCTCTATGAAGGCGCCAACTTCACCGGCGACTCTCTCTGCGCCGGCCCGGGCTTCGTCGTCCACGACCTGCTTCTGACTCGCAAGGACAACCGCTACTCATCCGTCCAGATCGAGGGCAATGTCTCGGTGCTGCTCTGCCGCGACCGCAACTTCAAGTCCTACTGCGTGCGCGTCAATGAGAGCCAGCCGCACCTGCACGGCTTCCTCAACAACGCGGTGAGCTCGCTGCGCGTCTACTGAGTCGGTACCGCCAACGGCTTCAGACGCCCGCCCCCACCGGCGGGCGTTTTGCTTGAAGTGTTGGTTTACCGAGATCATCTAGACGATGCCTCCGGTGAGGCATGCCCGTCGCGCGGGAACCCCGCGCGGCGCAAGGCATTTCCCCATTCTGGGATACTGTTGGAACAGAAGGACCCGAAATGACCCGACCCATGACCGCAATTGGTGCCGCCCTCATCGGCGCCCTCCTCCTCCCCTCGCTCGCCTTCGGTGCAACCGCGACCACCAATGTCAACGTCCGCGCTCAGCCGGTGAACGGCGCCGTGGTCGACGTGCTTCGGCCCGGCCAGCAGGTGGAGATCGACCGCTGCCAGTCGAACGGCTGGTGTTACGTCCGGAAGGACGGTCCGGATGGCTGGGTCTCGTCGCGCTACCTCACCAATGACGACGACCGGCCGAGCCCGCCCCCGAGCCGCCCGGATGTGGACGTGAACATCGGCTTCTCGATCCCCGGCTTCAGCTTCCAGATCGGCAATGGCGGCTTCGACATCCGTCCCGGTCGTCCCGGTCGTCCGGGCCGCGACGAGGTGTGCTTCTACGAGCGCGCCAACTTCCGCGGCGACAGCTTCTGCGCCCGTCCCGGCGAGGATATCGCCCGCCTCGGCCGTTGGAACGACCAGATCAGCTCGATCCGCGTGCGCGGCGATGCCCGTGCGCTGGTGTGCCAGCATGTGAACTTCGGCGGCCGTTGTGTCGTCATTTCGCGCGATGCCGCCAATCTCGGCGGCGCCGACAACGAGATCAGCTCGATCCGCGTCCGCGCCCGCTGATCCCGGCCCCAGCCAGCAAGACGCCGCCCCTCACCGGGCGGCGTTTTTGCATTTCATGCTAGAATGGGCATGAACATCTCCGGAGTCCCGCCATCGACGCCCTCGTCCTCTCGCCCACGCTCGCCATTCCGCTGAGCGACATCGAGATCGCCTATATCCGCAGCCCCGGTCCGGGTGGCCAGAACGTCAACAAGGTAGCGACCGCCGCCCAGCTGCGCTTCGACCTCATGGGCTCGCCGCACCTGCTCGAAGGGGCCAAGCGCCGCGCCGCCGCCATCGCCGGCAGTCGGCTCACCTCCGAGGGCGAGATCGTCATTACTGCCTCGAGCCACCGCACCCAGGCGATGAACCGCGACGACGCGCTCAACCGGCTCGCCGACATCCTGCGCGCCGCCCTCGTCCCGCCAAAACCCCGCCGCCCCACCCGGCCGACCCTCGCCAGCAAGAAGCGCCGCCTTGAGAGCAAGACCCGCCGCTCGCAGACCAAGAAACTCCGCTCCGGGCCGATCGAGTGACACCCCCTCCCCTCGGTGCTGCTAGTCGCCGCAGGGCGTGAAAAACCTCCTCCTCGCCACTTTCGGGAGAGGGGCGGAGCTCGCGGTCTTGTCGCCTAAACTAAATCGGAACCGCGACGGCGCTCGGGCACGTCTTAAAAATGTTCTCCGAGAACGCGGAGCGCAGGCGATGATCGAGAAGGGTCGTCATTATCTGCGGGCACGTCTCACGCGTCGCAATGATGCCCATGCCGAACTGAGCTTCACCGCCACCCGCTGGCCCGACTACACCGCAGCCGATTTCCGCGCGGCGCTCGCCGATTTCCGCCACCAACCGCAGCTTCGGCGGGGTCACCGTGGCGGCGTGACGGAACGTGACGTCACCGCGCCGTGTAACCGCCATCCACCATCAGCACCTCGCCGGTCACATAGGCCGAGGCCGGCGAGCAGAGATAGAGCGCCGCCGCGCCGATATCTTCGGCCGACCCGGCATGCCCCATGGGCGTCATCTGCCGCCAGATCGGGCCCCATTCGGGGTCGGCGAGCCCGCCATTGGTCATCTCGGTGGTGATATAGCCCGGCGCGATGGCGTTGACGCGAATGCCCTCGGCGGCCACGTCGCTGGCGATCGCGCGGGTCATCATGTGCACCGCGCCCTTTGAGGCGTTGTAGGCCACCTGCTTCTGCGGAATGTTCGACACCACGCCCGAGATCGAACCGATATTGAGGATCACGCCGCTGCGCTGCGCCCGCATCGGCACCAGCGCCGCCTGGCAGGCGCGGAACACCCCGTCGACATTCACGTCCATGATCCGGCGATAGGTCTCGGCCGGAAAGCTCTCGGTCTCGCCATGCCCGGCAATGCCGGCATTGTTGACCAGAATGTCGAGCCTGCCGCCCAGCCGGATCGTCTCGGCCACCAGCCGCGCCGGCACCTCGGGATCGGCAATGTCACCCTGCACGTAGTCGACCGTGATCCCCTGCGCGCGCAACTGCTCCACGGCCTCGGGCCGCGGTCTCACCGAACTCAGCACCAGCCGCGCCCCCGCCTCGCCCAGCGCCTGCGCGATGGCCAGCCCGATCCCCCGCGTGCCGCCGGTAATCAGCGCCACCTGCCCATCCAGCCGAAACCGCTCCAAAATCATGCGTCACCTCCCCTCAGAGGAGACGCACCTTACCCAACGCGTCAGGAAGCACCAGATGAGAAGCGCCTCCGGCTTCACCCCACCCCAGCCACCGTGGGCTTGGGCATGGCCTCTGGCTCCCTCCCCCTCGTGGGGAGGGTAGCGGAGCTCGCGAACGAAGTGAGCCTAGCGGAGCTGGGGTGGGGGTGGCTGGGTGCCCCTACGGAATCCGCACCGTATGCCGCGGTTCCGCCTCGGCCTTGCCGAACGTCGCCGGCACGTTGATATCCGTCCACTCATACGGATAACCCATGTTGAGCGGCATAGCGTCGGTCAGCTCCTGCCACACCTCGGGCGTCAGGTCGTCGTCGCCGGCGGCCATGTTCTCGGCCACCTGCGCCACCGTCTTGGCGCCGATGATCGCCGCCGTGACGCGCGGATCGCCGAACAGCCAGCTCAGCGCCACCTGGCTCGGCTTCCGGCCCAACCGTTCGGCAACTTCCACTAGCTTCTCGATCATCCCCGTCGAGTCCGGCGACCAGTAGCGCTTCACCGTGATCGCCGCCTGCACCCCGTGGCGCGTCCCCGCCTCGGGCGCCTTCTGGCCGCGATACTTGCCGGTCAGCATGCCGGCGGCCAGCGGGCTCCAGCAGATCATGCCCAGCCCCTGGTCCTCGCAGGCCGGCAGGATCTCGCGCTCGATGTCGCGGCGGATGAGGTTGTAGAGGTGCTGCGCCGAAACCAGCGGCTCGTAGTTCTTCAGCGCCGCAATGCCGTTGGCCTTGGCGATCTGCCAGGCATAGAAGTTCGAGCAGCCGAGATAGCGTATCTTGCCCGCCGAGATCAGGTCGTCGGCAGCACGCAGCGATTCCTCGATCGGGGTATACGGGTCGGGCCCGTGGAACTGGTAGAGGTCGATATAGTCGGTGCCGAGGCGGCGCAGGCTGGCTTCGGCCGCCTCGACGATGTGCTTGCGGCTGAGGCCGCGCTGCGTCACCGCCTTGCCCGCCGGAAACCAGCACTTGGTGGCAATCACCAGCGCATCACGGTCGAATTCCTTGAGCGCCACGCCGAGCATCTTCTCGCTCTCGCCGCCCGAATAGCCATCCGCCGTGTCGATGAAGTTGCCGCCGCCTTCGACGAAGGTGCGCACGATGCCGCTCGACACCTCCTGGTCGCAGCCCCATTCCTTGTTGCCGAAGGTCATGGTGCCGAGGCACAGGCGCGACACGAGCAGGCCCGACCGGCCCAGATAGCGATACTTCATTGAAACCCTCCCTCCGCGGACCAAACGCCGGCCCGGGACGGCCAGAAAACAGCCAACCGCCCGTCAGGTAAACCCCGCTTTTGTCGCATGGGGGTGAAGGATCAGCTCCGGTTGACCGCCTTCATCCTGGCCGACTGTACCGCCTGCCTGATGGTCGCGGCGATCTCGCGAAGGAACGCTGGGCTGACTGACCCTATCCGTTCGCTGGAGGCAAAGTCATAGTCCTTGTCCATCTCCACGCGGTTGTATTCGTCGAGGATGATCCAGCACGGGGCAACGAGGCCGACCCTGCGGCACTCCATCTCCGGGACTTCCAGCGCCAGTTGCCCGCCCATCGGCGGCCTCGAGGTAAACGGGAAGAGAAACACCACGTCCGGATTGCCGGGCGTTCTTATGACGATGCAGACCGGACGCGGCTTTCGTCCCGACTCCTCGCCAGCCAGCTCCTCGCGATGCCAAAGGTAGTAGAACTCGGCGACGTCGCCTTGCTCAAACATCAGGCTTGCGATCGAGGATTGCGTCGATGCCCGCCATCAGCTCGTCCTGCACCGCATCCGGAGCGTCATGGAGCGAGTAGGACCTGGTCGCGGACTCACCTCGCAGCCGGTGAAACTCCCGCGCCGAGATCACGAAGAGCTTCTCCTTGCCGTGCTTGGTTAGGACCACCGGCTCGACCAGCGCCGCTTCGAGGATCTCTCCCGACGACCGGTTCATGTCCGAGAATGTGAACTGCTTCATGGGGTGCTCCAACAGGATCAACGTAAATTACGTATTTTACCTTGAACAGTCAAACTCCCTCACTGCATCTGAGGCCGCTTGAGGAACGTGTTCCGGTCTGCCGTCTTCACC
>ENA-UOVV01000282-UOVV01000282.1-compost-metagenome-genome-assembly--contig:-NODE-282-length-69814-cov-24.729770_pt1 | contig 69814 bp, 60 predicted proteins | sample MGYA00238155_ERZ761577 | MGnify/ENA primary metagenome ERZ761577 (study PRJEB28898, sample SAMN06268775) | compost metagenome | isolation source: Emeryville, CA | place: USA:Emeryville, CA | collected... | reverse complement strand
CTTGCGCACCCGCACCACCACGTCCACGTGGGTGATGCTCATGCCGCGCGGGGGCTCGGGCAGATTCTGGATGACGATCGAGGAGGCGGGGATGTCGATGACCCGCTGCTCGTCCTCGAGGTAGAAATGGTGGTGGTCCGAGGTGTCGGTATCGAAATAGGATCGGGACGCATCCACCGCCACTTCGCGCAGCAACCCGGCCTCGCGGAACTGGTGCAAGCTGTTGTAGATGGTCGCCAGGGACACGTTTACGCGAGCTTCGAGGGCTTCGGCATGCAGCTGCTCGGCACTGACATGGCGATGCGCGCCGGAGAACAGCAGCTCGGCGAGCGCGACGCGCTGGCGGGTCGGGCGGAGCCCGGCCATGCGCAGAACCGCCGTCAGGCAGGGTCTGCGGGACGGGATGGGCCGGGCGCTCAGGCTGCGGTCGGGCATCTTTTCCTTGATCGGAAATCTGACAATTCGGCGGAACTTATAGCTTTGGCGCCGTTTTCACACAAGCGGCGCAGGCTTGAGCAGCCGAGCCGCGCTTGATTCCTCCCCTCCCCACCACTACACCACATCGCAACACCGATCGGGAGAAAGCCGCCTATATGGTCGAGCGCAAGAACGCTTACGGGTACGACGAGCTTATTCAGAGCGGCAAAGCGGAGCTTTTTGGCCCCGGCTTTGCCCAGTTGCCCGCCCCGCCAATGCTGATGTTCAATCGCATCACCCGCATTGACCGCGATGGCGGCGCCTACGGCAAGGGCCAGGTGCGTGCCGAGCTCGACGTCAATCCGGACCTGTGGTTCTTCAAGTGCCACTTCATCGGCGATCCCGTGATGCCGGGCTGCCTCGGCGTGGATGCCGTGTGGCAGATGCTCGGCTTCTTCCTGTGCTGGGACGGTTCGCCCGGCAAGGGCCGTGCACTGGGCTGCGGGGAAGTGAAGTTTTCCGGCCAGATCACCAATGATGTGAAGTTGGTGGAATACGGCATCGACATCAAGCGGGTGATGAAGTCCAAGCTCGTTCTGGGCATCGCCGATGGCTGGGTAAAGGCCGACGGCGAAACCATCTATGAAATGGCGGGCCTTCGGGTCGGCCTTTTCACCTGACCTGATATAGCGCCGGGGGTGCCTGAGATGAGACGTGTCGTCGTGACGGGAATGGGGATCGTATCCTCGATCGGCAACAACCTCGACGAGGTGCTGATGAGCCTCAAGGAGGCGAAGCCCGGCATCGTCTTTGCGCAGGAATATGCCGACCTGAACTTCCGCTGCCAGGTGCATGGGGCGCCCAAGCTCGATCCGTTCGAGGTGCTGGACCGCCGTACTACCCGCTTCATGGGCAAGGGCGCGGCGTGGAACTACATCGCCATGCAGGAGGCGATTGCCAACGCGGGCCTCGAAGAGAGCGACATCCAGAACCCGCGCACCGGCATCATCATGGGCTCGGGCGGCCCCTCGACCCGCACCATCGTCGAGGCCGCCGACGTCACCCGTGAGAAGGGCCCCAAGCGCATCGGGCCGCTCGCCGTTCCCAAGGCGATGAGTTCGACGGCCTCCGCTACGCTTGCCACGCCCTTCGGCATCAAGGGCGTCAACTACACGATCAGCTCGGCCTGCGCGACCTCCAAGCACTGCATCGGCAACGCCTACGAGCTGATCCAGTGGGGCAAGCAGGACATCGTCTTCGCCGGCGGCCACGAGGACCTGGACTGGACCATGAGCGACCTGTTCGACGCCATGGGCGCCATGTCGTCAGACTTCAACGCCACGCCCGAAAAGGCCTCGCGCGCCTATGACGCCAAGCGCGACGGCTTCGTCATCGCTGGTGGCGCCGGGGTACTGGTGCTCGAGGAGCTGGAGCACGCCAAGGCTCGCGGCGCGACCATCTTCGCCGAAGTCGTGGGCTATGGCGCCACCTCGGATGGCTACGACATGGTTGCGCCCTCGGGCGAAGGCGCCATCCGCTGCATGCAGCAGGCGCTGGAGAACGTGAAGGGCAGGATCGACTACATCAACCCGCACGCCACCTCCACGCCGGTGGGCGACCTCAAGGAGATCGAGGCGATTCGGACCGTGTTCGGCTCGGGCGACGACTGCCCGCCGATCTCGGCGACCAAGTCGCTCACCGGCCACTCGCTGGGCGCCACGGGCGTACAGGAGTCGATCTACTGCATCCTGATGATGCGCAACCGCTTCCTGTGCGAGAGCGCCAATATCGAGGAACTCGACCCGGCCTTCGCCGACATGCCGATCCTCCGCTCGCGGCGCGACAATGTCGATGTGGGCCTGGCGCTGTCGAACAGCTTCGGCTTCGGCGGGACGAACGCGACGCTGGTGTTCAAGCACCCGGACGCGTGATCGGGGCTCCGAGCCAGCGAGTACACTTGGGTCATCGCGGCCGCAGAGCCGGGAACCACCCAAACACCTGCGCCGATTTGGAGTTGGATCCCGGGTCAAGACCGGGATGACGGCGTTGGATACTGTGACGCCGTCGCGACCGGCCTCCCACTCAGCCGTACTGGATCTCGTCGAAGCGGGCGGCGCGGCCGTCATAAAGGAGGAGGCGGCCCACCAGCGGTTCGCCGACGCCGGTGATCAGCTTGATCGCTTCCATGGCCATCAACGTGCCGATGACGCCGGTGACGGCGCCGAGGACGCCGACCACTTCGCAGGCCGGCAGGTCGGCCTCGTCGGGCGTGTCTGGATAGAGGTCGGTGAATTGAGGGCCGCCCGGGGCGAAGACGGTCACCTGCCCGTCGAACATCGAGACCGCGCCTGAGACCAGCGTCAGCCCCGCCGCCCGGGCTGCGGCCGCTGTGACGGCGCGCGTGCCGAAATTGTCGGTGCCGTCGAGGACCAGGTCGTAGCCGGCCATGATGCGCGCGGCATTCCCGGCGGTGATGCGCTCGATATGGGGCACGAAGGTCACGTGCGCGTTGAGCCCGGCGACGAACGCGCGGGCGCTTTCCGCCTTGGGCACTCCGACGCCGGCCGACTGGTGGATCACCTGGCGCTGGAGATTGGAGATCGACACGGTGTCGTGGTCGATGACGCCCAGCGTGCCGACGCCGGCCGCCGCCAGATAGGCGATGGCCGGGCTGCCGAGGCCGCCTGCCCCCACCACCAGCACACGCGCAGCCTTCAGCTTCTGCTGGCCGTCGCCGCCCACCCCGCGCAGCACGATGTGGCGGGCATAGCGCTTGATTTCATCGGGGCTGAGGGCACTCACGGAACGATCGGTACGGTAACGAAGCGGCGGTTGGGGCCTTCGAAGCCCAGACTATAGACCGAAACCACGGCCACGAGGGGAGAGCCGTTGAAGCCCCAGTAGAACGGCCCGACCACGGCGTGGATGCGATAGTCGGAAACGCAGCCCCGGGAGGCGGGCACGGAGGCGTCGCGATGGATCTCGGCCGAATCGCCATTGTCCACCGTGAGGGTGAGGGCAAAGCCCTTCACCGGCTCTTCCATGCCGTAGCTGGCGCAGGGCTCCTTGGTGGTGCTTTCGAAGGTGTCGAGCCTGAGGCTCCAGACCTCGCTCGGCGCGCTGAGGCCGTTGCCGAGGCTGCCGAAGCTCACCTCCATGCCGTTGACCCCGACCTCGCCGTCGGCGTTGAGGAGGATGATCTCGGGCGCGTTGACCAGCGCCGCCTTGTCGAGCATCGGCTTGGCCCTGGCCATTGCCTCGGCGCGCACGGCGGCCAGCCGGGCCGTCTCGTCCTCGACGAGGACGCGAACCGGCGAGCCCACCCATTTGTCCTCGATCAGATCGACCAGGTAGATGGTGTCGAAGACGAAGCCCGAGCCGTCCTGGATGCCGTATTCCTCGTAGGCGAAATAGCGCCCGTCCTCGGAGAAGCCAATCGGGTCGAAAGCGGCGGCATCGCCGGCCTGCGTCGGGAGGGCGGAGACAGCGAAGAGGCTAGCGGCCAGTAGAGCCGAAGCCGCCGGCACCACGTTCAGTCGCATCGAGGGTCTCCCTGAGCTCGAAATTGACCTGGGATACGGGGGCGACGACAAGCTGCGCGATGCGCTCGCCGCGCCGGATTTCGAAGGCGGCATCGCCCAGGTTGATGAGGATCACCTTGAGTTCGCCGCGATAGTCGGCATCGATCGTACCCGGTGAGTTGAGCACGGTCACGCCGTGTTTGGCGGCAAGGCCTGAGCGGGGCCGTACCTGGCCTTCGTAGCCCTCGGGGATCGCGAGGGCGAGGCCGGTGGGCACCAAGGTGCGCTGGCCGGGCGCGAGGCTCAGCACCTCGCCGGGAGGCAGCGCCGCAAGAAGGTCCACCCCCGCGGCGCCGGCAGTCTGCTGGCGCGGGGGCTCGAGCCCCCGCCCGTGATCGAGCCAGACGAAACCGATATCGACCCGATCAGCCATTGCGCGAACTCAGCGGGTGTCGACGACGGCGTAGATCTCGGCCGGAACGTCGGCCTTGCCGTCGAGCAGGTCGATCCACTGCAGCGTCGTCTCGGCAGTGTTGCCCGACACGTTCATGTTGGACTCGACGATGCGCTTGCCCTTGACGCGGATTTTGATGGTGCGGTCCGCGAAATAGGGGCGGATCATCGCCATGCCCTGCGCCATCTCGGCCTCGCTGGCCCCGTCCGATCCCTTGGTGATGTCCGAGGTGAGATCGCCGGTCTTGAAGGTGACACGCACCACGCCCGGGCTGACCACGGTGAAGGACGTGTCGTCGTTGTCGCCGTCCTCGCCCTTGGTAAGCTTGGCCAGGTCGCCTTCCTTGACGCTGAGGCAGGTGGCGCTGCCATCGGCGTTCTCGGTCAGCACGTCGCCTTCATCGGTGCAGAAATCCGTCTTGTCGCCGCCGCTCGCCGCCATCTCCTTGAGCATCGGGTAGATCTCGCCGCTCATGGTCATGGTGGTGGTGGTCTTGCCTCTGGTCTCGGACAGCACCTCGATCTCCGCTTCGACATCGACGCACGCCGCAAGGCCGGCCGTAATGGCGAGAACGCCGGCGAGCCGGCCCAGGGTCTTGAAATTCATGAATTGTCTCCTCAACAGGGGCCGCCGCTCTCGCGCCGGCATACCAGGTGGGTTGCCGGCGGGCTGCAACCTTGCGGCAGCACGGCTAATCGCCGGAAAATGAACGGCTCCTGAACCGAAACTAAACGGCAAGCAAACGGATTATGAACGCGATCAGCGCCGCCGCCACCAGCCAGAAGGTCGCAATCCACATGAAGCGGTTGAAACGGGTGGCGGACGAGCGCTTCTGCCGGTCGTAGTCATCGAGCGCGACCTCGGCCTTCTCGACGATGGCGGGGAGGCGGCCGAGCGTATCAACAGCGGTGTCGAAATGCTCCTTGAGCGCCTCGAGTCGGCCGATGGGTCCGGCCGAGCGGCGCACCCATTCGGAGACGATCGGCTCGCTGATGGTCCAGATGTCGAGTTCGGGGTCGATGGTGCGACTCACCCCCTCGACCAGCACCATAGATTTTTGCAGCAGGATCAGCTCGGGCCGCGTGCGCATGTCAAACAGCTCTGTCGTCGAGAAGAGCTGGCCCAGCACCTTGGCCATGGAGATGTCGGAGACACGGCGGCCATGCTGTGGCTCGCCGATGGCACGCAGCGCCAGCGCGAACTCGTCGACCGATTGGTGGCGCGGCACGTAGCCGATCTCGAAATGCCGCTCGGCAATGAGCCGGTAGTTGCGGGTAATGAAGCCGTAGAGGATTTCGGCGAGGAAGCGCCGCTCGCGCGTGCCAAGCCGGCCCATGATGCCGAAATCGACAGCGACGATGCCGTTGGTCTTCGGGTCGGCGAAGAGATTGCCGGGGTGGAGGTCGGCGTGGAAGAAGCCGTCGCGGATCGTGTGCCGCAGGAAGGCCTGCAGCAGGTTGGCGGCGAGCGCCTTGCGGTCGATGCCGGCCGCATCGAGCGCCGCGAGGTCGCGCACCGGTATGCCTTCGACCCACGAGGTGGTGAGCACGGTGGCCGAGGTCTGGTCCCACATCACCCTGGGGATGGCGAAGCCGGTATCGTTCCTGATGTTGTCGGCCATCTCGGAGATTGCGGCCGCTTCCATGCGCAGGTCGAGCTCCAGCCGCGACGAGCGGTCGAGAATCTGCACCACCTCGACCGGGCGCAGGCGGCGGAGTTTCGGCACGAGCGACTCCGCCAGCCGCGCGCCGGCATACTGGCTTTCGATATCGGCGCGGAATCGTTCCTCGATACCAGGGCGCAGCAGCTTGACCGCCACGGTCCAGCGCCCATCCTCGTTGGTGAGGGTCGCCTTGTGCACCTGCGCAATGGAGGCGGCGGCGATGGGCGGCGAAATGTCGGTGAGCGCCGCGGCCTTGTCGCCCAGCGCGTCCTTCAGCAGGCCGGGAACGAGCGCCGGATCGAACGGATCCATCTTGTCCTGCAGCACCGCGAGGTCGGCGGCGATCTGCGTGCCGACAATGTCGGGCCGGGTGGCGAGGGTCTGGCCGATCTTGACGTAGGTGGGGCCGAGCCGGTGCAGTGCCCGGCTCAGGCGCTCGGCCCGGCCGCTGTTACGCACGTCGCCGCGCTCGAACAGCCGGCCGAAGCGCACGCCGGCGCGCATCACCGGCGGCAGCGCGTCATTGTCGGCTAGCGACAAGGCCCCTTCGCGCGCCAGCACGAAGCCGGCGCGGGCGAGGCGGAGATAGGCGCCCACCCCCATCTGGTCAGAGCTTCCAGGCCGCGTGGAGGGCCGCGATATTGCCCGAATAGGCGGTGTGGGTCACCCGCCTGAACCCGGCCGCCCCGATCATCTGGCTGAAGCGCTCGGGGGCCGGGAACTTGCGGATCGATTCCACCAAGTACTGGTAGGGCTGCGCGTCGCCGGTCATCACCCGGCCGATGGGCGGGATGACGTTGTCTGAAAAGAGCTTGTAGACCTCGGCCAGGATGGGCTGGTCGACCTGGCTGAACTCGAGGCAGAGAAAGCGTCCGCCACGCTTCAACACGCGATGCGCTTCCCTGAGCGCCTTGTCGATGCGCGGCACGTTCCTTATGCCGAAGGCGATGGTGTAGGCGTCGAAGCTCTCGTCGGCGAAAGGCAACTCCTCAGCGTTCGCCACGACGAACTTCGCCTGCTGTGGGAAGCGCCACTTCTTCGCCCGCTCCTCGCCCACCGCGAGCATGTCGGCATTGATGTCGGAGACGGTGACTTCGGCATAGCCCACCGAGGCATTGACGATGCGCTCGGCGATGTCGCCGGTGCCGCCGGCCATGTCGAGCACACGGTAGGGCACCGAGCCGGTTTTCGGCGGCGCGAGCTTTGCCACCATCGCGTCCTTCCAGACGCGGTGGATGCCGCCGCTCATCAGGTCGTTCATCAGGTCGTAGCGCGAGGCGACCTTGTGGAACACGTCGTCGACCAAGCCCTGCTTGGCCTCGATGGCCACCGTCTGCTCGCCGAAATGCGTGGTTTCGCCCATGGTGCGGGTCTCCGGTTGCGCGCCTTATAGCGGAGAGGGGGTTACGAGGCCATGAGGTTTGGCAACGCAGGGTTGACGAGGGTCGAACGAGTCCGTGGCGCCTCAGGACCCCCCACCCCAGCTGCGCCAGGCTCACCTCGTTGGTGGCCTTGGCGAAACTGGGGCGGGGGCAGGTGTCCGTGACAAAAGCCTGACACGCCATGCCACTTGCGTCAGCTATGGAGGGCGGCCACATATGGCGCCTCGAAAGGACTGCCCATGCCGGAACTGCCAGAAGTCGAAACCGTCCGCCGCGGGCTGGAACCCTACCTGACGGGGGCGCGGGTCGACCGGGTGACGCTGAAGCGCAAGGACCTGCGCACGCCCTTTCCCGAGGGGTTTGCCGAGGCCCTCGAAGGGGCGACCATCGAGAGCACGGGGCGGCGCGCGAAGTACCTGCTGTTCCGACTCTCGACGGGCAGGACCTGGCTCAGCCACCTGGGCATGACCGGCACCTGGCGGTTCGAGGATTTCAAGTTCAAGGAACCCTCGCGCTATTACGAGCCCACCGAGGACCGCAAGCACGACCACCTGGTCGTCGAGCTCACCCACCCCACCCATGGGGCGATGAAGCTCATCTATAATGACGCGCGGCGTTTCGGCTTCATGGACCTGTTCACCGAGGAGTCCGAGTCGCCCTATCTCGCCGGGCTAGGGCCCGAGCCGCTCTCCAACGCCTTCAATGCCGCCGAGATGGCCGAGCGCTTCCGGGGCAAGAAGGCGCCGATGAAGGCCGCCCTGCTCGACCAGCGCGTGGTGGCGGGGCTCGGCAATATCTATGTCAGCGAGGCGCTGTGGCGCGCCCATATCCGTCCCGAGCTGCCGGCCGGCAAGCTCGTGCTGAAATCCGGGGCGCCCTCGAAGCGGCTCGAGGACTTGGCGGACGGCGTGCGCAAGGTGCTGAACGAGGCAATCGAGGCTGGCGGCTCCACCCTCAAGGATTTTCGTAACGCCGTCGGCGATTCCGGCTATTTCCAGCACAATTTCGCCGTCTACGACCGCGAGGGCGAACCGTGCCCGACGCCCGGCTGCAAGGGCGTGATCCAGCGCATCGTGCAGTCGGGGCGCTCGACGTTCTTCTGCCCGGTATGCCAGCATTGACGCATCGGACCTGCCGGCCGTGAATCCGGTTGACGTTGAGGGGGCTTCCCACTATACACCCCCCAACTTGGCGGCCCGGAGCCGCCGCTTTCATTTCATCGCCCGTGGGTGAACGGCTCGCAAGGCTGTACCACTGGGTTGGAGCGCCAAGAGGATTTCATGGCCAATACGCCGTCCGCCAAGAAGGCCACCCGCAAGATCGAGGCTCGCACCGCGGTCAACAAGTCGCGCCGTTCGCGCATGCGCACCTTCATCCGCAAGGTGGAGGAAGCGATCGCCGGTGGCGATCATGCCGTGGCCGTCGCTGCGCTGAAGGCCGCCGAGCCCGAGATCGTCCGAGCCAGCCAGAAGGGCATTGTCCACGCCAACGTGGCCGCCCGCAAGGTCAGCCGCCTCAATTCCCGCGTGAAGGCCCTGGCTCCGCAGGCCTGATCGCGACCCAAATTACGGGTTGACGAAGGCTCCCTGTCGGGAGCCTTTTTGTTTGCGCGGGCGTGGCTCCGCAGAAGGGGGGGCGCAGGCTGCTGCCAAAGGACCCGTATCGGCAGTCGTCTGCCGACCGCGACGGTGCGCCGCACACTTTCCTGTTCCCCTCGGGCGCTCCATGTGTGACAGGAATGCAATAGGATTGTGACGAGTTATCAACTGCGCGAAAGCCAGTGTTTACGGGCGTTTGCGCGCGCGCGTAAGCGAAAAATCCGGGCGCAATTTTGGAATGAATTGTCTCGAAAGTGGCGAGACTCTGCCCATTCGTTAACGGGCGTGAATTCCCGGGAACAGGCGATTCCCCGTTGAGTCACAGGGCTTTGGTTTTGCCGCCACGAACGGGGGCTGCGGAAAGGAAATTGCAAAGTAGGAGTCAAGCCCCTGAAGCTAAAAAACCCCCGTTGATTGGCCGAAACCTCCTCTCTAAGATGACCCCGTCGCTGAGGACAAACGGCGCCAGACCGGGCTCCCGGCAAAGTTAGAACGGCAAGTATGCCGACTGAGATCGTGCCCAGGGTGGTCATGACAAGAAGGCTTACAGTCTTGGGAAACCAGGAAAGAGTGCGGGACTTCAGGCGTATTGCCGACAGTCCCACCGGCTTCAAGTAACGGGTCGGCGCGAGGACCGCGTCATCGGTCCTTATCTTGTAAATATTGAGTTTGAGTACCGCGGCAGAAGCCGCGGATAGAGAATGCTTGCCCGCTCGAACGGGCAACAGGTTGGCGAAGCCGTGCCCGGAAGTAGGCAGGCCGCCGAAACAAGGATTGGGGCAGAAACACGATGGCGACGAACGCGGCGGCGGGGCGTACCGAATGGAACTCGGGGTCCGAGGCAGCAGAGAGCATGGTTCTCAAGGGGGGGCAGGCTGTCATGGGGCACGATGGCAAGGATTACTCGGCCCATGATCTGTTCCAGCGCGTGAAGTCGCGCCTGCGCGCCGCCCTTGGCGAGGACGTGTTCAACTCCTGGTTCGTTCGCCTCGAGCTCGAGGAAATCGTCGACGACGTGGTGCACCTGTCGGTGCCGACCCGCTTCCTGTGCTCCTGGGTCCAGTCCAATTACGGCGACAAGATCCTCGCCGCCTTCAAGGCCGAAATGCCCGGCACCGGCCGCGTCGTCATCACCGTGCGCGTCAACGGCCAGGCCCGTCCCACCATTTCCCACAAGGCCGAGTCTGCTCCGGTCGCCCCCGCCGAGCCCCAGGCCATCGCGACCCCGGCCACGCCGCGCGTGCCGCGCGAGCCTGCCCCGGCCACTGGCGCTGCCCCGCGCGGCGACGCGCTTTCGGGTTCGGCGCTCGACCCCAAGATGACCTTCGACAGCTTCGTGGGCGGCCAGTCCAACGAGATGGCGCTGCAGGTGGCCAAACAGGTGGCGAGCGCCGTGAACAACAACACGGTGAGCTTCAACCCCGTCTACATCCATTCGAGCGTGGGGCTGGGCAAGTCGCACCTGCTCAACGCCATCGGCTGGGCCGCTGCGGCCAGCGGGGAGCCCAAGAACATCGTCTACCTGACGGCCGACCACTTCATGTACCACTTCATCAATGCGGTGAAGAGCCAGTCGGCCCTGAGCTTCAAGGAGTGGCTGCGCCGCGTCGACCTGCTGCTCATCGACGACATGCAGTTCCTGCAGGGCAAGTCGGCCACCGAATTCGGTCACACGCTCGGCACGCTGCTCACCGGTGCCAAGCAGGTGGTGTGCGCCGGCGATGCGCCGCCGCGCGACCTCGAAATGCTCGACGAGCGCGTCCGTTCGCGCCTTTCGGGCGGCCTCGTGGTCGGCATCAACCCGCTCGACCTCGAGCTGCGCAAGGCCATCGTCACCCGCCGCGCCGAGCAGGCGAGCGCACGCTTTGCCGATGCGCACTTCACCCCCTCGGTGATCGACTATGTCGCCCGCGTGGTGGTGAGCCATGGCCGCGACCTCGACGGCGCGGTGAACCGCCTGCTCGCCGCCAACCAGCTGACCAAGGAGCCGATCACCGTGCAGCTCGCCGAGCGCACGCTGGCCGACCTGGTCCGTGCCCGCGATACACGCCGGGTCCGCATCGAGGACATTCTCCGCATCGTGTCGCGCCACTACAAGGTGCCGCGCAACGACCTGCTCAGCTCGCGCCGCTCGCGCGACGTGGTGCGCCCGCGCCAGATCGCCATGTATCTCGCCAAGTCGCTGACCTCGCGCTCGCTGCCCGAGATCGGCCGGCGCTTCGGCGGCCGCGACCACACCACCGTGCTCCATTCGGTGCGCAAGGTGGAGCAGATGATCAAGGACGACGGCGATCTCGCTCAGGAGATCGAGCTGCTCAAGCGCATGCTTGAGGAATAAGCCTTGGAATGCGGGTGCCGGGCAGAAGCCCGGCGTCCAGCGCGTTCGGCCCCAGTCGGGCCGGTTTAGTGCCTAGTTGCGTCACAGGAAGAACAGTTGGTGAAACCGCGTGTGTTGCTGCGGTTGCGGTCGGGCCTGAAGCGGCTCGATTTCCGCAGGCGTGTCGTTGAGGAGGCCAAGCCGGCCGACCGGGCTTGGCACGAGATGTTGCAACGGCTGGATGCCGAGGAAGCCGAGCGCCGGGTGGATGCAATCGCCCGACAGCTCGACGCCGCCCTCGATCGCTAGCCGGGGCAGGGCGCAAAGCCTTGGGGAACGCGGTCGCCTTGGCGGCCGCGCCACTTGCGTTTTCGTTTCGCGCTTGCAAATGTCCAAGCCCGGTTTCGCCGGGCTTTGTCTATGAGTTGGTCGCGCTTCGAACCGGAAAAGTCGGCGACTTTTCCCTCAAAGCGCTCCGGGGCCGTCTGCCGCAGGGGTTTATCGGGTAAATGAAAGTCACTCTGGAGCGTAACCATCTGCTCAAGTCGCTGGGCCACGTGCATCGCGTGGTGGAGCGGCGCAACACCTACCCCATCCTTGCCAACGTGCTGCTCAAGGCCGCCGACGGGGCGCTCGACCTGCGCGCCACCGACCTCGACATAGAGGTCACCGAGAGCGTGCCGGCCATGGTCGGCCAGGCGGGGACCACCACGGTGCCGGCCCACACGCTCTACGAAATCGTCCGCAAGCTCGCCGATGGTGCCGAAGTGCGGCTCGAGAACGAAGGCACCGAGCAGCTGCTGGTCTCGTCCGGCCGCTCGCGCTTCCACCTCGCCTGCCTCTCGCCCGACAGCTTCCCCGACCTCAAGTCGGGCACCTTCACCCACACCTTCCAGATCGGCGCGGCAGTGCTTCGCGAGCTGATCGAGCGCACCCAGTTCGCCATTTCGAACGAGGAGACGCGCTACTATCTCAACGGCATTTATCTGCACACCCTCGAGGTCAACGGCGAGCCCACCCTGCGCGCTGTAGCCACCGACGGCCACCGCATGGCCCGCGCCGAGGCCCCGGCGCCGGTCGGCGCCAAGGGCATGCCGGGCATCATCGTGCCCAAGAAGACCGTGTCCGAGGTGCAGAAGCTGCTCGATGGTGCCGAGCCCGAGGCCGAGGTTCAGGTCGAGGTGTCGGACACCAAGATCCGCGTGACCTTGGGGTCGGTGGTGTTGCTGTCGAAGCTCATCGAGGGCACCTTCCCCGACTACGAGCGGGTGACGCCCAAGAACAACGACAAGCAGATGAACGTCGACAAGGCGAGCTTCGCCACCGCCGTAGACCGCGTCTCTACCATCGCGTCCGATCGCGGCGGCAAGGCGGTGAAACTCTCCATGCGCGAAGGCCAGCTTGAGCTGTCGGTCACCAACCCCGACCACGGCACTGCGAGCGAGGAGCTGGCGGTGGAGTTCGAACCCGAGAGCTTCGAAATCGGCTTCAATGCCCGCTATCTGCTCGACATCATCGGCCAGATCCGCTCGGACAACGCGGTGTTCCTCTTCAACGACGCCGGCTCGCCCACGCTGGTGCGCGAGGACGGCGACGCCAAGGCGCTCTATGTGCTGATGCCGATGCGGGTGTAGTGCGCCCGCTCCGACACCTTTCCCGCCTGCGGTTATCCCAGTTCCGCAACTATGCCTCGGCCGCCCTCGATCTCGACGGGCGGCATCTGGTGCTGGTGGGGCCGAACGGGGCGGGCAAGACCAACCTGCTCGAAGCGATCTCGCTGCTCTCGCCCGGCCGCGGCCTGCGTGGCGCCAGTTTCGACGAAGTGGCGGCACAGGGCTCGGACGGCAACTGGGCCGTAGCAGTAACGGTGGAGACGCCGGCAGGCCCCGCCGATATCGGTACCGGGGCGGGCCCCGAGGGCGGCCGCCGCGTCCGCATCAACGGCGCCAATGCCCGCACCATCGAGGAAATGAGCGCCTACCTGCGCGTTCTGTGGCTCACGCCGGCCATGGATGGACTGTTCACCGGCCCGGCTGCCGAGCGACGCCGCTTCCTCGACCGGCTGGTGACGACGCTGATCCCCGGCCACTCCTCCACCGTGTCGGACTACGAGAAGGCCATGCGCCAACGCAATCGCCTGCTCGACGAGGATGCCGATCGGCGCTGGCTCGACGCGCTCGAAGCGCAGATGGCGAGCCTCGCCGCTGCCGTGCACTTTGCCCGCGCCGACGCCATCACCGACCTCCAGGCGCTCGCCGCCACCGAGCCGGGGACCGACTTCCCCTCGGCGCGCCTCGGCCTCACCTTGCTGTTCGATGACCAGCCAGTGCCCGATTCCTCGGCCGCGCTCGAGGAGGAACTGCGGATGCTGTGGGCCAATACCCGCGCCATCGATCGCGCTGCCGGCCGCACCCTCGCCGGGCCGCACCGGGTCGACCTCGAAATCGTCCATGCCCAGAAGAACATGCCGGCCGCGCTGGGCTCGACCGGCGAGCAGAAGGCGCTGCTGATCGGGCTGGTCCTCGCTCACGCGCGGCTGGTCAAGCGCACTACCGGTATTGCGCCCTTCTTGCTGCTCGACGAGATCGCCGCCCATCTCGATCCGGGGCGCCGCGCCGCCCTTTTCGTGGCGCTCGACAGCCTCCAGACCCAGTGCTTCATGACCGGAACCGACCCCATTCTGTTCGAAGCCCTCCGCGACGATGCCCAGCGTGTGACGGTGCGCGACGGACGCCTGAGCCCACCCTAGTTGCCCAAAGCGAAATGAAGGGGCTCTCCGACCCCCTGAAAACCTTGAAAATCCGGCCCAAAAGAGCCATTTAGCTTGGGTAACCCCCTCTCATCCGCTAGTGAAAATCAGCTCACGTGCTGACCTGATTCGGGACCCCTTTTTGAGCACCTCCGAAAACCCCTCCGATCCGAACCTGTACGGCGCCGATTCCATCAAGGTCCTGAAGGGCCTCGATGCGGTGCGCAAACGCCCCGGCATGTATATCGGCGACACCGATGACGGCTCGGGCCTGCACCACATGGTGTACGAGGTCGTGGACAACGCCATCGACGAAGCGCTGGCGGGCCATGCCGACCTGGTGACGGTGCAGCTCAATGCCGACGGCTCCTGCACGGTCATTGACAATGGCCGCGGCATACCGGTGGACATCCACAAGGAAGAGGGCGTGTCGGCGGCCGAGGTCATTATGACCCAGCTGCATGCCGGCGGTAAGTTCGACCAGAACTCCTACAAGGTCTCGGGCGGCCTCCACGGCGTGGGCGTGTCGGTGGTGAACGCGCTCTCGGTGTCGCTGAAGCTCAAGATTCGCCGCGATGGCGGCATCCACGAGATGAGCTTCACCCATGGCGACGCCGATGCACCGCTCAAGCAGACCGGCACCTATGTCGAGGACAAGAAGCCCGGCACCTATGAGGGCCGCTCGGGCACCGAGGTGACGTTCCTGCCCTCGCCGGCGACCTTCACCAAGACCGAGTTCGACTTCAAGACGCTGGAGCATCGCCTGCGCGAGCTGGCCTTCCTCAACTCGGGCGTCCGCATCATCCTGCGCGACCTGCGCCACCCCGAACCCGAAGAGGTGGAGCTCCACTACGAGGGCGGCCTCGAAGCCTTCGTGCGCTATCTCGACAAGGCCAAGACGCCATTGATCTCCGCCCCGATCATGCTGCAGTCGGAGCGAGACGGCATCACCGTCGAAGTGGCCATGTGGTGGAACGACAGCTACCACGAGAACGTGCTGTGCTTCACCAACAACATCCCGCAGCGCGATGGCGGCACCCACCTCGCCGGCCTGCGCGCGGCGCTGACGCGCCAGGTGACCAAGTATGCCGAAGAGAGCGGCATCCTGAAGCGCGAGAAGGTCGAGGTCACCGGCGACGACATTCGCGAAGGCCTCACCTGCGTGCTCTCGGTGAAGGTGCCGGACCCGAAATTCTCGTCGCAGACCAAGGACAAGCTCGTCTCGTCCGAAGTGCGTCCGGTGGTCGAGAACGGCGTCAACGACAAGCTGCAGCAGTGGCTCGAGGAGCATCCCGCCGAGGCGAAGGCCGTAGTCGGCAAGGTTGCCGAGGCGGCGGCGGCCCGCGAGGCTGCCCGCAAGGCCCGTGAACTCACCCGCCGCAAGTCGGCGCTCGACATCAATTTCCTCGCCGGCAAGCTCAAGGACTGCTCGGAGAAGGACCCGGCACTTTCGGAAATCTTCATCGTCGAGGGTGACTCGGCCGGCGGCTCAGCCACCCAGGGGCGTGACCGGCGTAACCAGGCCGTGCTGCCGCTGCGTGGCAAGATCCTCAATGTCGAGCGGGCGCGCTTCGACCGCATGTTGAGTTCCGAAACCATCGGCAACCTGGTGATGGCGCTCGGCACCTCGATCGGTCGCGAGGAGTTCAATCCCGACAAGCTGCGCTACCACAAGATCATCATCATGACGGACGCCGACGTCGACGGCGCCCATATCCGAACGCTGCTGCTCACCTTCTTCTACCGGCAGATGCGCGAGCTGCTCGACCGCGGCCATGTCTACATCGCCCAGCCGCCGCTCTATAAGCTGAAGCGCGGCTCGTCCGAGCAGTACCTCAAGGACGAACGCAGCCTCGAGGATTACCTCATCACCGCCGGCACCGAGGAAGCGGTGCTGACCACGCGCGACGGCGTTGCTCATGCCGGCGAGGACCTGCTCTCCATTGTGCGGCAGGCGCGCGACATCGTGCATGCCATCGACGGCCTCAACACCCGCTACAACCGCTCGATCATCGAGCAGGCGGCTATCGTGGGGGGGCTTGCCGACGCGGCTGACGACCCCGAGCGGGCGCGCACGGTGATCGAGCGCGTGGTGCGCCGTCTCGACCGGCTGGCCGACGAGTTCGAACGTGGCTGGGAAGGCGAGACCGATGGGCAAGGCGGCTATGTCTTCCGCCGTACCATCCGCGGCGTGACGGAAACGCACACCCTCGATGCAGCACTGCTCAACTCGGCTGACGCGCGCCGCATCCGCGCTACGGTCGAGAGGCTCGGCGACCTCTATGGCGGGGTGGCTCAGCTTACCCGCAAGGGCGAGACCTACGACATTTTCGGCCCCTCCTCGCTGTTCAGCACGGTGTCGGCCGCCGGCCGCAAGGGCATCTCGCTGCAGCGCTACAAGGGCCTGGGCGAAATGAACCCCGAGCAGCTGTGGGAAACGACACTCGACCCCAATGCCCGCACCCTGCTGCAGGTGCAGGTGAAGGACAGCGATGACCACGATCAGCTCTTCAGCGAGCTGATGGGCGACCTCGTCGAGCCGCGTCGCGAGTTCATCCAGGACAACGCCCTCAGCGTCGCCAACCTCGACGTTTGATGCTTGGGGTTCCCGTGCTAGCCTGCGCGGGAACTAGGGCATTGTCGCGATGAACGCTGTTCCGCAAAAATTGGTATCGGTCGAGGATTTCTTCGCCTGGCTGGTGCACCAGGAAGGGCGGTTCGAACTCGTGAACGGCCAGATCCGCATGATGGCGGGCGCTACGTACCGCCACAACGTGGTGAAGAACAACGTTACCGTGGCGCTGACGCCTGCCGCCCGCAATTGCGGTTGCAACTCCACCACCAGCGATACCGGTGTGCAGACTTCCGAACGGAGCGTGCGCTACCCGGACGTTGTCATCGACTGTGGGCCGCAGCCGCCCGACGCGATGATCGTCAGCAACCCGGTGATCCTCGTCGAGATTTCCTCGCCGAGCACCCGGGGCACTGACCTCGCAGTCAAGCTGTTCGAGTACCAGCGGCTGCAGAGCGTGCAGGTGATCATCCAGATCGAGCCCGACCTGGTCGAGGTAGCGGTTCACCGCCGCGCCCCCGATGGGAGTTGGCTGCTTGAACTCTACGAGGATATGGACGGCCGGATCGACCTGCCTCCGCTGGCAACGTCGCTCGGTGTCGCCGACATCTATTTCGGCCTGGACGTAAAGCCGCGCCCGAGCCTGCAGCTCGTTGGTCCGGCTCCGGGCTGAACTATCCTCCTGAGGCTTCCCATATGGAATGGATCGTCGCTGCCGTTCTGCTGCTCGTTGCGGCTGCGGTGCTGGTTTTTGTGGTGCGGGCGCTGGCTAGGAACAGCCGCTATGCGCGGCTGATGGAAAAGTATGGCGGCGACGAGAAGCTGGTGAACGCGCTGCTGACCCAGACCATCTGGCAGGGCATGACGGCCGAACAGCTGCGCGACAGCTGGGGCGAGCCGGCGGCAATCGAGCAAAAGGTGATGAAAACCAAGGTGAGGGAGGTCTTCAAGTACAAGCCGCTCGGCAGGAACCGCTTCCGCGACAAGGTCACGCTCGAGAACGGGATCATCACCGGCTGGGACCAGAAGTAGATGTCCGTCCTTGTCCGGATCGGCAAAAGCAAAAGGCCCGCGCCGGCGCGCTTCCTGATTCGCTCAGGTGCCCGGCTCAGCGCTTGAACGGCACCTTGGCGGTCAGCACATGGCCCGAATCGTTGAACTCGATCTCGAAGTCGATGTTGATCGTGTCGGCCACGAGGGTCACCTTGGAGCCGATCCGCATGTCGTTGCCGCCCTTGTCGACCTGCTTGGCGGCAAGGTCGAAGCTGATGGCATCGCCGTTGATCCGGCCCGCCGCGACGCCCGAGAACCCGGCATTCGAGCTCATCGCCGCTTCGTAGCGGCGCGTCTTGTCGTTGAAGGCGATTGTGCCGGACACCGACAGGTTGAAGTTCACCAGCGTACAGCGGCCGGCGAAGTTCACCTTGGCCTGGTTGCCCTTCTGCACCTGCATGCGGCAGCGGAACGGCTCGGGCTGCTGGCCGCCCACCATCACGCCATTGCCAGTCCAGTTGCCGATATAGCCCGACAGCAGGTCCATCTCGGCCGGTCCGGCATAGGCAGGCGCAACCGCAAAGCTGGACACTGCGATCGCCGCGGCCGCCGCGAACGAACGAACACCCCTGGTCATTATATGGCACTCCCCAAATGCTTGCCGGCGCTTTTCAAACATACCGGAATTCTGTCATGGATTGCATGCGATTGCAGTAGCGGCTTTGCCGCAAAAGCGTGTGGCACAGTCTTGCCGGAAATGGAAAAGGCTATTTCGTGAACGAAACCATTGGTGGCGGTACCAGCAGCGCCCGGCAGGCGGGTGAGCCGATCATAGCGCTCAAAGGCGTCAACTACACCCTCGATGTCGGCGGGCGCCCCCTCCACATCCTCAAGAACATCTCGCTGACCGTGGCACCGGCGGAGGTGGTAGCCATAGTTGGACCGTCGGGTAGCGGCAAGACGTCGATGCTGATGCTCCTTGCCGGGCTCGAACGGGCCACCGATGGGTCGGTGGTCGTGGCGGGGCAGGATCTGGGGAAGCTCAGCGAGGACCAGCTGGCAGATTTCCGCCGCAAGACCCTCGGTATCGTGTTCCAGAGCTTCCACCTGATTCCCTCCCTGACCGCGCTCGACAACGTGGCGCTGGCATATGAAATCGCCCAACCTGAACTGGGGCTGAAGAAAACGCGCGAAGCCGCGGCCGCCGCGCTAGAGGCCGTCGGTCTCGGCAAGCGTCTCGACCACCGGCCGGCGGCGCTCTCGGGCGGCGAGCAGCAGCGCGTCGGCATCGCCCGCGCCATGATCGCCGGGCCGAAGCTTCTGCTCGCCGACGAGCCCACGGGCAATCTCGACCAAGCGAGCGGCGCCACCGTGATCGAGCTGATGTTCGACATGGCGCGCAAGCGGAACACCGCCGTGGTGATGATCACGCACGATCCCGGGCTCGCCGCAAGGGCCGACCGGGTGCTGACAATGACCGCCGGCGAACTCGTCGAAACGGCCCGGGCCGCCAAATGAATCGGTTCTGTTCCGCCATCCGCTTCGGCCTCCTCGACATGCGCGGGGACTGGCGGCGCTTCGGCCTCATCATCGCCTGCCTTGCCGTCGGTACCGCGCTCATCGCGGGCGTGAGTTCGGTGGCGGCGAGCATGAAGGAGACGCTCGAATCGAACGCTGCCCTCATCATGGGCGGCAATATCGAGTTGAACCGCGCCGACCGCGCCGCCACGGCGGAAGAGCTGGAAACGATTGGCCGCTTCGGCCAGGTCGCTCTTGTCATCGACACCAATGTGCGGGCCGAGGCCAACGAGCATGACGCCTTCGTCGACCTGATCTCGGTGGGCATCGCCTATCCGCTGCTCGGTGACGTCTACAGCCCGCAGATGCCGCCCGGCACGACGCCGTTCGAATTCCTCTCCTGGCAGGACGGCATGTTCGGTGCCCTGCTCGACCAGCTGATGCTCGACCAGCTGGAGGCGGGCGTGGGCGACGTGGTGCAGATTGCCGGCACGCCCTTCGAGGTGCGCGGAGTGCTTGGCGGCGTTTCCGATGCGCCGGTGCGGGGCTTCCGCCTCGGTCTGCCGGCGGTGATCACCACCGAAGGATTCTCGATCCTCTCCGACCGCACTTCGCCGCTGCCCGGCCTCGGCACCTATTTCCGCTACAAGGTGGTGCTCGCCAATGATCTCGACGCCGATGCCGGCAAGGCCGCGGTCGAGCGGGCGCTCAACGATCCGGCTTGGACAGTGCGCACGGCGCGCGACGGACTCGGCCAGATGGTACGCTACTACGACATGTTCATGCGCTTCCTGATGATCGTCGGGCTCGCCTCGCTTCTCATTGGCGGCGTTTCGGTGTGGACCGGCATGTCGGCCTATATTTCCGAGCGCGCCCCGGTCATCGCCATCCTGCGCTCCATGGGCGCGCGGCAGGCCCGGGTGTTCCTCCATTTCCTGACCCAGGTTTCGGCGCTGGCGCTGATCGGCGTCGGCATAGGGCTGGTCGTCGGCGGTTCGGTGGCGCTCTTGGCGCTGCCCATTGTCGGCCGTGCGGTGGGCGTCGACCTGCCGCCTGAACTCCATGCCGTGCCGCTGCTGGTTGCCGCGGGCGTCGGGCTTCTCACCGCCTTTGCCTTCGCCTACCTGCCGCTGCTGCAGGCACAGGGAGTGAGCCCGGTGGACCTGTTCCGCTCGAAGGGCCTTGGCATTCCGCCGCTGGACTGGCGTTCGGTGCTGGCTTCGACCAAGCTCCTGCCGCTGGTGCTGGCGGCGGCGGCCTTCATCTGGCTCGCCATCGTGATGACGGGCGACACGGTGCTGGTGCTGACCTTCGCCGCGGTGAGCGTCGTTGCCCTCCTGCTGCTGCGCCTCGCCGTATGGGCGCTCAAGGCCCTGCTTCATGCCCTACCGGAGGCGGGCAACCGCGTGCTGCGCCAGGGCCTGCGCGAAATAGCTGGCCCAGGACAGAACACTTCGGCCGTGGTCGTCGCCATCGGCCTGACGCTCACGGTGCTCGCCGTGGTGCTGGTGCTGCAGCTCAACCTCCGCAACGAATATCTGGGCGCCTCGGTGTTCGATGCCCCCACCCTCGTTGCTTCCGACCTCTTCGACGACGAAGTCGAGCAGCTTCAGGACATGGAGGCGAACGGCACGGGGGACGTCACCGGCTTCACAGCCACGCCCATGCTGCGCGGCAGCCTCGTTGCGGTCAACGACACGCCGGTAACCCAGCTGCAGCCGCGTGGTGCCGAGGCCTCGTTCCTGCTTTCGGGCGAAGTGCCCATGACCTACCGCACCCGGATGCCGGAGTCGTCGCGGCTGGTGCAGGGCGAATGGTGGGCGGCCGACTATTCCGGTCCGCCGAAAGTGTCGCTTCACCAGTCGCTGCGCGGCGGTCTCGGCCTCAAGCTGGGCGACAAACTGACCTTCAACATATTCGGCGACGAGCTGGTGGCGGAAGTGGCCAACTTCCGCGACTATTCGTGGCAGGGCGGCATCGACTTCCTCGCCACCTTCGCGCCCGGCGCGCTCGAAGGCTATCCGGCGACGCTGCTCGGCGCCGTGACCGCCGCGCCGGGGCGCGAGGAGACGGTGACGCGTCAGCTCGCCGCCGACCTGCCCGACGTGCGCTTCATCGCCATAGGCGAGACGCTGACCCGCATCACGGAGGCCCTGAGCCAGCTTTCGCTGGCGGCCGGGCTGGTGGGGGGACTGGCGGTCGCCAACGGCCTGCTGGTGCTGCTGGGTAGTCTCGCCATGGGCCGCCGCCGGCGCGAAGCCGATGCGGTCATCACCAAGGTGCTGGGCGGCAAGTCCTACGAGATCTTGGGAAGTGCCGCGATCCACTACGTGGTGCTGGCCCTGCTCGCCGCAATCGTCGCCAGCATTGCCGGCGTCGCCATCGCCTGGGTGCTGGTGCAGCTGCTGCTCGAAGTGGAGTTCGCGGTCGATCCGATGATCCTCCTCGCCGTGAATATCGGCGCGGTGGTGATCACCGGCATTCTCGGCGCGACGACCATCCTCAAGGGGCTCGCGCCGCGGCCAGCGCTCTACCTGCGCCAGCTGGCAACGGAATAGGGCGCCCACGGGCGCCCTTTTTCCCCCGCCGCTAGCCATACGGACCATTGGCGATGGCCGGTCTGCGGCTTATGAGTGCCGCCACCACCCAAGGGAGACAAGCAATGGCCGATCTCAACGGCAAGATCGTACTCATCACCGCCGCCGCGCAGGGCATCGGCGAAGCCTCGGCGAAGGCTTTCGCCAAGGCTGGCGCGAAGGTGATCGCCACCGACATCAACGAAGCCAAGCTCAAGGAACTGGCGGCGGCCAATCCGGACATCACCACCCGCGTGCTCAACGTGCTTTCGACCGAAGAGGTCAACAAGGCCGTGGCCGAGATCGGGCGCATCGACGTGCTGTTCAACTGCGCCGGCGTGGTGCACTCGGGCACCGTGCTCGAAATGGCCGACAAGGACCTCGAATTCGCCTTCGACCTCAATGTCTGGGCCCAGGTCCGCGCCATCAAGGCCGTCCTGCCGCAGATGCTGGAGCGCAGGGATGGCTGCATCATCAACATGGCGACCGTCGCTTCGTCGGTGAAGGCCGTGCCCAATCGCGCCGCGTACTCGATCTCCAAGGCCGCCGTGATCGGCCTCACCAAGTCGATCGCCGCCGACTACACCGACAAGGGCATCCGCGTAAACGCGATCTGCCCCGGCACGGTGGAATCGCCCTCACTGCATGAGCGCTGGCACGCCACCGGCGACTTCGAGGCGGCTAAGAAAGCCTTCATCGCGCGCCAGCCCATCGGCCGCATCGCCCAGCCCGAGGAAGTAGCCGACCTCGCCGTCTACCTCGCACAGGCCACCTACACCACCGGTCAGTGCCACATCATCGACGGCGGCTGGACGGCGTAAACGCAACGGGGTGCGGCCGCACGGGTTCGGCCGCCCCCTTCACGGCGGAGGTGCGTTCGGCGTTGATGGCTCGGGCCATTGCCTGCCCAAGGTGTTGACGTACGCTCCCGGCCCATTGGCATTGCACCCCGAACGCCCTACCTTCGCGCCTTTGTCACCGTCCGCCGTCGAGCCTGATGGACCAAGCGAATTCCAGCGCCCCGGGCGTCGCCGAAGCCTCGGCCATTACGCCGATGATGGGGCAGTATCTCGAGATCAAGTCTGTCAATCCGGGCTATTTGCTCTTCTACCGGATGGGCGACTTCTACGAGATGTTCTTCGAGGACGCCGAGATCGCCAGCCAGGCGCTCGGCATCGTGCTCACCAAGCGCGGCAAGCATCAGGGGCAGGACATTCCCATGTGCGGGGTGCCGATCCACGCCGCGCAGGACTACCTCAAGAAGCTCATCGCACAGGGCCACCGCGTCGCCATCTGCGAGCAGGTCGAGGACCCGGCCGAGGCGAAGAAGCGTGGCTCGAAATCGCCGGTGAAGCGCGACGTGGTGCGTCTCGTCACCCGCGGCACCCTCACCGAGGACGACCTGCTGCCCACGCGCAGCTCCAACTATCTCGCCGCCCTCAGCATGGTGCGCCACGGCGAGACCGACTTTGCCCTTGCCTGGGCCGATGTATCGACCGGCGAGACGGTGGTGATCGACATTGCCGCCACGGCACTTGGCGACGAGCTGGCCCGCATCGATCCGGTGGAGCTGCTGCTCACCGAGGCGACCCGCGAGGCGCTGCGTGCGCAGAAGGTCGTGCTGCCCGAAAGCGCTCTCGTCATCCTCCCGGGCGAGGCCTTTGACAGCGAGCTTGGGGTGAAGCGCATCGCCGCCGCCTTCCCCAATGGGGCGGTCGATCCCACCGCCTTCTCGCGCGCCGGGCGTGCGGCACTCGGCGCGCTCTGCGACTATGTGCGCGAGAGCCAGAAGGGCGTGCCGGTTGCGCTGCGTCCGCCGGCTGAGGAACGCGTCGCCTCACACATGGCGATTGACGCCGCCACCCGCGCCTCGCTCGAACTGCTGGTTACCCAGCGTGGGCAGGAAAGGGGGTCTCTGCGCAGCGAGATCGACCTCTGCGTCACGCCGCCCGGCTCGCGCCTTCTCGCCCGCCGCCTCGCCGCCCCGCTCGCCGATGCCGATGCGATCAATGCCCGGCTCGATGCGGTGGAAGCTCTCGTGCGTGATGGCCTGCTGACGCAACGCCTGCGGGCCGACCTCAAGGCCGTGCCTGACCTCACCCGCGCCCTCACCCGTATCGCGCTCGAGCGCGGCGGCCCCCGCGACCTGCGCGCCATTGCCATCGCCACCGGCAGCGCCATGGCGCTGGCCCAGCGGCTGGTGACGCTGGCCGATGCCCCGGCCGAACTCGCTGCCATCACCGCCACGCTCGCCGACGCGCCGGCGACGCTTGCCTCCGAACTCCTCGCCGCCATCGACGAGGAGCCGCCGCTTCTCGCCCGCGACGGCGGTTTCATCGCCAGGGGCTATGACGCCAACCTTGACGCCGAGCGGGCGCTGGCTTCGGAGACGCGCGCCGTGGTTGCGGCGCTCCAGGCGCGGCTGATCGAGGAGACCGATGTCAAGTCGCTGAAGATCCGGCACAATGGCGTGCTCGGCTATTTCGTCGAGGTGCCGCAGGCGCACGGGGTCAAGCTGCTCGAAGCACCGTTCCGCGACACCTTCATTCACCGCCAGACGCTGGCCAGCGCCATGCGCTTCACCACCAAGGAGCTGGCCGAGCTCGAGGGCCACATCGCCAAGGCGCATGACGCCTCCCTCGCCATCGAGGCGGCGATCTTCGCGCGCCTTTCGGCGGCGGTTCTGGCCGAAACCGACCGGCTGCGCGCCATAGCCGATGCCCTCGCCGCGCTCGACGTCACGGCGGCGCTGGCGCAGCTGGCGACGACGCGCAATTTCTGCCGCCCGGTGGTCGACAATTCCATGGCCTTCCGCATCGAAGGCGGCCGCCACCCGGTGGTGGAAACCAATGTGCGAGCGCAGAACGAGGTTTTCGTCGAGAACGATTGCGACCTCTCGGGCGGCGCGCTCTGGCTCGTCACCGGCCCCAACATGGGCGGCAAGTCCACCTTCTTGCGCCAGAACGCACTGATCGCCGTGCTGGCCCAGATGGGCAGTTATGTGCCGGCGACCTCGGCCCATATCGGCGTGGTGGACCGCGTCTTCTCGCGCGTCGGGGCCTCCGACGACATTGGAGGGGGGCGCTCCACCTTCATGGTCGAGATGGTCGAAACGGCCGCGATCCTCAACCGCGCCACGGCAAGATCACTTGTTATATTGGACGAGATCGGGCGCGGCACGGCTACCTTCGACGGTCTCTCCATCGCCTGGGCAGCGGTGGAGGCCCTCCACAACGACACCGGCTGCCGCGGGCTGTTCGCCACCCATTTCCACGAGATGACGGCGCTCTCGAAGACGCTGAGCCGCGTTTCCAACCACACCATGAAGGTGCGCGAGTGGGAGGGCGACGTGGTGTTCCTGCACGAGGTGACGGACGGCGCCGCCGACCGCTCCTATGGCATCCAGGTGGCCAAGCTCGCCGGACTTCCCGAAAGTGTGTTGAGCCGTGCGCGGCAGGTGCTGAACGTGCTCGAACAGCGCTCTTCCGGCGGCAAGGGCGCCGTGCTAGACGATCTTCCGCTCTTTGCGCATCAGCCGCCTCCTCCGAAAGCCGCGGTTAATCCCCTATATGACAGGATCGATGAAATCCGCCCGGACGACCTGACGCCACGGCAGGCGATCGATCTTATTTACGAGCTTAAGAAAATCCGCGATGCAGCTCGCCGAACTTGAACGCCCGCGTTTCCACCTGGTGACGGCCGAGACCATCCTCGCCGACCTCAGGGCGCTGGTGGGCACCGAGTCTCCCAAGGCGGCAGAGAGCCGGACCAAGGTGCTGGGCTACCTCAAGTCCGTGCTTGCCGGTGCGCGCCTCAGCGCCGAGGCCGAACTGAAGGCCACCGGCAAGGGCACGCGCTGCGCCATGAACCTGAGCGCGGCCGAAGACGAGATCATCCGCGCGATCCACCTCTTCGCCACCCGCGACGTCTACCCGGTGGACAATCCTTCGGGCGCCGAAATGATATCGATCGCAGCGGTGGGCGGCTATGGCCGCGGCACGCTGGCGCCGGGCTCGGACATCGACCTGCTCTTCATCCTCCCCTACAAGCAGACGCCCTGGGGCGAGCAGGTCACCGAATACATTCTCTACATGCTGTGGGACCTGGGCCAGAAAGTCGGCCACGCCGTACGCTCGGTGGATGACTGTATCCGCATGGCAAAGTCCGACATGACGGTGCGCACCGCCACGCTCGAGGCGCGCTACCTCACCGGCGCCAAGGCGCTGTTCGAGGAACTGGTGCTACGCTTCGAGAACGACGTGGTGCCCAAGACCGGCCCGGAGTTCATTGCCGCCAAGATGGCCGAGCGCGACGAGCGCCACCGTCAGATCGGCAATACCCGCTACGTCGTCGAGCCCAACGTCAAGGAAGGCAAGGGCGGGCTGCGCGACCTGCACACGCTGTTCTGGATCGGCAAGTACTTCTACCGCGTCAAGACCAGCGCCGAGCTGGTGGAGAAGGGCGTATTCTCGGCCGACGAGCTGCGGCTGTTCCAACGCGCCGAGGATTTTCTCTGGGCCATCCGCTGCCATCTGCATTTCCTCACCGGCCGCTCCGAGGAAAAGCTCACCTTCGACGTGCAGCCCGACCTGGCGGAACGCCTGGGCTTCACCGAGCGTGCTGGCATGCTGGCCGTCGAGCGCTTCATGAAGCGCTATTTCCTCGTCGCCAAGGACGTGGGCGACCTCACCCGCATCTTCTGCACCTCGCTCGAATTCCACCACGCCAAGCCGCTCGACATGGTGGGCCGCGTGCTCGCGCCGTTCAAACGCGGCCGCGTAGCGATCAAGGGCGAGACCGATTTCGTCATCGAAGGGGGCCGGCTGAACGTAGCTGGCCCCGACGTGTTTCAGAAGGACCCGCGCAACCTCATCAAGGGGTTCATGCTGGCCGGGCGGCACGACCTGCACCTGCACCCCGACTGCATCAAGGAAATCCGCCGCTCCTTCAAACTGATCGACCATGACCTCAGGAACGACCGCACGGCCAACCAGTGGTTCCTCGAGATCCTGACGGCGCCGACCTATGTCGAGCGCATCCTGCGCCAGATGAACGAGAGTGGGGTGCTCGGCCGCTTCGTGCCGGATTTCGGCAAGATCGTCGCGCTGATGCAGTTCAACATGTACCACCACTACACGGTGGACGAGCACCTGATCCGCGCCGTGGGCGTGATGGCCGACATCGCCAATGGCGGGCTCAAGGAGCAGCTGCCGCTCACCCACGAGCTGCTGCCGCATCTCAACGACACCCGCCTGCTCTATGTGGCCCTGTTCCTCCACGACATTGCCAAGGGCAGGCCTGAAGATCACTCGATTGCCGGCGCCCGCATTGCGCGGAAATTCTGCCCGCGGCTGGGGCTCGATCCGGCCGAGACCGATACCGTCGCCTGGCTGGTGGAGCACCACCTGCTGATGAGCGAAGTGGCGCAGAGCCGCGACATCCAGGACCCCGAAACGGCCAAGGCCTTTGCCGACGTGGTGCAGTCGCCGCAGCGCCTCGCCTTCCTGATGATCCTCACCGCCTGCGATATCCGCGCGGTCGGCCCCGGTACCTGGACGGGCTGGAAGGGCTCGCTGCTGCGTGCCCTCTACTACGCCACCGAGCCGCTGCTCTCCGGCGGCCACTCCAAGGTCACCCAGCGCGACCGCATCGAGGCGGCCAGGACGGAACTCCGCAGCCGCCTCTCCAGCTGGCCTGCCGACGAGGTCGAGACCTATCTGGGCCGCCACTACGACCATTACTGGCTGCGCGCCGAGCCCGAGCTTCAGGCCGAGCATGCGCGCATGATCCGCAATGCCGACCAGGCCGGGCAGATGTTCGCCGGCTCGATCCGGGTGAAGTCCTTCGAGTCGATCACCGAGGTGTCGTTCTACACGCCCGACCACCCGCGGCTGCTCTCGCTCATCGCCGGCGCCTGCACCATGTGCGATGCCTCGATCATCGGGGCGCAGATCTTCTCGACCCGCGACGGGCGGGCTCTCGATACGTTCCGTCTGCGCCGCTCCTTCCAGTCGGACGAGGACGAGAAGGTGCGCGCCACCCGCATCATCGACACGGTCAAGCAGCTGCTGCAGGGCAAGCGCCAGGTGCTCATCGACCTGGGCAAGGAGAGCAAGCACAACAAGCGGCTGAAGCCCTTCAGCCTGCCCGCGCAGGTGATGGTGTCGAACACCATCTCGGAGAAGTTCACGGTGATCGAGGTCATGGGCCTCGATCGCACCGGCCTCCTCCACCAGCTGACGCGCACCATTTCCGACCTCAACCTCACCATCGGTTCGGCCCATATCGGCACCTATGGCGAGAAGGCCGTGGACGTCTTCTACGTGACCGACCTCACCGGCCATAAGATCGACTCGCGCACGCGCCAGAAGAAGATCCACGAGGCCCTGCTGGGCGTGTTCCAGAGCGTCTCCGGCGAGGACGATAAGCTGGCCCGGGTGGTGAATGGCTGAGGCATCCCCCTCGAGGCCGGCCAGGTGAGCCTCTACCGCAACTTCCTCAATGTCGGCGGGCTGACGCTGCTGTCGCGCGTCTTCGGCTTCGTGCGCGATGCGCTGATGGCGGCGGTGCTCGGCATATCGCCGGTATCGGACGCCTTCAACGCCGCCTTCCGCTTCCCCAACCTGTTCCGCCGGCTCTTCGCCGAAGGCGCCTTCAACACCGCCTTCGTGCCCATGTTCGCGTCGGCGCTCGAAGAACGGGGACGCGACGGGGCCAAGGAGTTGGCGAGCCGCATCATGAGCTGGCTGGTGGCGGCCATTCTCGCCATCACCATCGTGGTCGAGATCTTCGCCGAGCCGATCATGATGCCGTTCGTGCCGGGCTTCCTCGACGATCCGGCCAAGTTCGAGCTCACGGTCTTCCTGACCCGGATCATGTTCCCCTATCTCGCCTGCATGTCGCTGATGGCGGCCTATGCGGCGATCCTCAACAGCCTCGACCGCTTCACCGCCGCCGCCTTCGCGCCGGTGGTGCTCAACATCGTCAACATCGCGGCGCTGATCCCGCTCGCCATGCTGGCGCTCGAGGATGCCGACAATGCCTTCTGGGTCGCGGTTGCCACCATGCTGGGGGGCATCGTCCAGCTGGCACTAGTCTATGGCGCCGTGCGGCGCGCCGGCTTCGTGCCGAAGATCCGGCTGCCCAAGGTCGATGGCGACGTGCGCCGCTTCTGGGTGCTGGCCGTGCCGGCAATACTTGCGGGCGGCATCACGCAGATCAACATCTTCATCGGCACCGTCATCGCCTCGGGCGCCGACGAGGTGATGTCGATCATCTACAATGCCGACCGGCTCTACCAGCTGCCGCTGGGCATTATCGGTATCGCCATCGGCACGGTGCTGCTGCCTGAACTCAGCCGCCATATCGGCGCCGGCCGCGACGCCGAGGCGCGGGCGAGCCAGAGCCAGAGCCTGTTCCTTTCCATGCTGCTGAGCATGCCCGCCGCCGGGGCGCTGATCGGGCTCGCGCTGCCCATCGTGCGAGTGCTGTTCGAGCGCGGCGCCTTCGGGCCCGCCGACAGCGTCAACGTCTCGCAGGCGCTGATTGCCTTCGCTGCGGGCCTGCCGGCCTTCGTGCTGATCCGTGTGCTGCAGCCGGGGTTCTTCTCGCGCAAGGACACCAAGACCCCGACCTGGTTCGCCGCCATTTCGCTGGTGGTGAACGTGGCGCTCTCGCTCCTTCTGTTCGGCAGCCTCAAGCATATCGGCATCGCCATCGCCACCTCGGTGGCGGCCTGGATCAACGTCGTGCTGCTCGCCGTCTTCCTCGCCCGGCGCGGCCATTTCCGGCTCGAGGCCGCCGAGTGGAAGCAACAGGCGATGATCGCCCTGCTCACCATCGCGATGGCCAGCGCGCTCCATGGCGGGGTGGTGCTGCTTGGCCCGGTCTTCGATGCGGGCTACTTCTTCCCGCTCCAGGCGCTGGCGCTGCTGGCCCTCTGCGTCTTCGGCGCGGGGTTCTACTTCGCGCTCCTCCACGTCACCGGCGTGCAGCGCCTCGGCGCCCTGCTTCGCCGCTTCCGGCGCACGAAGAAAGCGTAACGCTTGCGAACCCGCGCTCGGATGCGCGATAAGCCGTGCCGCTACAAGGGACTTTGACCATGGCCTTTACCCCGCGCGTCTTCTCCGGCATCCAGCCGTCCGGTACGCTGCACCTCGGCAACTACCTGGGCGCCATCAAGCGCTTCGTGCCGCTGCAGCAGCAATATCCCTGCCTCTATTGCGTGGTCGACATGCACGCGATCACCGTGTGGCAGGAGCCCGACGCGCTGCGCCACGCCACGCGCGAGGTCGCCGCGGCCTATGTGGCGGCCGGCGTCGATCCCAAGGCCCATATCGTCTACAACCAGTCGCGCGTGATCCAGCACGCCGAACTGGCCTGGATCTTCAACTGCGTCGCCCGCATGGGCTGGATGAGCCGCATGACGCAGTGGAAGGATAAGACCGCCGGCAAGAACGCCGAAGCCGAATCGCTGGGCCTGTTCGCCTATCCCTCGCTGATGGCGGCCGACATCCTGCTCTACAAGGCCACCCACGTGCCCGTGGGCGAGGACCAGAAGCAGCATCTGGAACTGACCCGCGACATTGCGCAGAAGTTCAACAACGATTTCGGCCCGTCGATCCGCGAACAGGGGCTGGACCCCGAGTTCTTCCCGCTCACCGAGCCGGTGATCGCCGGCCCGGCGACCCGGGTCATGTCGCTGCGCGACGGGAGCAAGAAGATGTCGAAGTCCGATCCGTCGGACCAGTCGCGCATCCTTCTCACCGACGAGCCCGACGCCATCGCCAAGAAGATCAAGCGCGCCACCACCGACCCCGAGGCCCTGCCCTCCGAGGTCGAGGGCCTCAAGGGACGGCCCGAGGCGGACAACCTGGTCGGCATCTATGCGGCGCTGTCAGACACCACCAAGGACGACGTGCTCAAGCAGTTCGGCGGCCAAGGCTGGGGTGCTTTCAAGCCGGCGCTGGCCGACCTCGCCGTCGCCAAGCTCGAGCCGATCGCTTCGGAAATGCGCCGCCTGATGGCCGACCCGGCCTCGATCGATGCCTTCATGGCTGATGGCGCCGAGCGCGCCAGCGAGATCGCCGAGGCGACCATGAAGGACGTGCGCCGGATCGTCGGCTTCGTCCGCTGAGCCGTCACGTGCCGGTACGCTTGCGCGCCGCCGGGGCGAGTGGGACAATGACACCGCAACGGTGAAGGTGGCGGGCCTTGGCTGAGTTCGAGCGCGACTACAAGCGGAAGTTCCTCGTCGTCGTCGACGAGAGCAAGGAAACCGACCGGGCCCTGGCCTTCGCTGCCCACCGGGTGAAGCGTACCGGTGGCACGGTGGTGCTGCTCACCGTCATCGACAGCCAGGAGTTCACCCAGTTCCTCGGCGTCGAGGACGTGATGCGGGCCGAGGCGCGCGAGAACGCCGAGCGGCTGATGGACGCCAAGCTCGCCCGCATCGCCCAGTGGAGCGACCAGATCCGCACCGAAACGGTAATCCGCGAGGGCGACGTGGTTACCGAGATCGGCCGGCTGATCGCCGAGGATCCCGGCATCGCCATCCTCGTTCTCGCGGCGGCCAACTCCAAGGAAGGGCCGGGCCAGCTGATCACCGATTTCGCCGCCCGCGCCGGCCATCAGGCCCTGCCGGTGATCGTCACCATCATTCCCGGCACCATGACCGACGAGCAGATCATCGCCGTGACCTGACGGTCAGGCGGTGGCGGCTGCCGCTTCCTGCTTGCGCTTCAGCAGCCCGTCATTGAGGAAGGTGCCGAAGGGGAAGAACGACGCCACCGTGGTGCGCGCCCATTCCCACGCCGTGAAGCCGCGGCCCCACAGGCACACCACCATGGAGACGATATAGAGGACGAAGGCCGCGCCGTGCAGCGCCCCGACTGGCGGCACCAGGTCCGGATTGCCGAACCAGTACTTGGCCGGCATGGCTACAAAGAAGAGCGCGAGGGTGGTGATTCCCTCGATGAGGCCGACATATCTGAATGCACGTATCATGTTTTGGGGCTTAGCGCTGCCAACGCCTCGCCGCGATGCGGCCTGAGGTCGCGAACGCGCTTGTATCCCGGGCAGAAATCACTATTTTAGAACCGTTCCAAACGATTTCCGAGCGCCATGTTCATCCAGACCGAAGCGACGCCCAACCCGGCGACCCTGAAATTCCTGCCCGGCCGCGATGTGCTGGTGGGTGAGCCGCGCGATTTCCGCAACGCCGAAGCCGCCGCCGTGTCGCCGCTCGCCGCGGCGCTGTTCGAGGTGCCGGGCGTCGAGGGCGTGTTCCTCGGTTCCGACTTCATCTCGGTCACCAAGAACGAGGCCGAGTGGAGCCACATCAAGCCCGCCATCCTCGGCGTCATCATGGAGCACTTCCTCTCCGGCAAGCCGGTGATCGGCGACGGCACGCCCGCTGCCGCGACCGGCGAGGAGTTCTACGAGCCCGAAGATTCCGAGACCGTCGAGGTGATCAAGGAACTGCTTTCCACCCGCGTGCGTCCGGCCGTGGCGATGGATGGTGGCGACATCACCTTCAAGGGCTTCAAGTCCGGCACCGTCTACCTCCACATGCAGGGTGCCTGCTCGGGCTGCCCGTCATCCACCGCGACGCTCAAGAGCGGCATCGAGAACCTGCTCCGGCATTTCGTGCCGGGCGTCGAGGCCGTGCAGCAGGTCTGACGACGCGAGAGCGACAGAGTTTCGGAGCGCCCGGCCGAAAGGCCGGCGTTTTGCATTCGTGCAGTCGTCGTGCCCGTATCGCCCCCTTCACCATGCTTCGCATGGTCCCTTCCCCCGTTTCACGGGGGAAGACCCGCTCGCCGCCGTGCCTTGAAAGTTCGGCTCACTGCGCCGGTGCCCCGACCTGGATCCTCCACCGCGAAGCGGGGGAGGGGGACCGCCGGAGGCGGTGGACGGGGCGATACGGGCCGGAACGCCAAAACGAAAGCTAAAGCGCCGCGACCTTTGCGCTGAGGCTCGTCCACACGTTCCAGTTGCGCTGCGTCATGGTCACGCCGAGCATTTTCTCGATCCTGAGCTTGGAGCCCGTGAGCTGGCCGCGATAATCAACGACCAGGTGGGCGCCGATCATGGCCAGCCGCTCCGGCCCCGGCCAGTCGCGCAGGGGCGACCAGTCGGGCTCGGTGTGGAACGAGCAGACGCCGAGCGCCGCGGGATGGCTCGCGACAGCATCGGGGAAGGGATTGGCCTCGGCCACTTCGACCATCTGCGCCGGGGTGCGGATGAACACTTCCTGCGCTTCGGGCAGGCCGAAGCCCGTCACCGCTTCCTGCACCAGCGCCCGCACCGCCGCCGCACCCTTGCGCGAGCGGAACAGTACATTGCCGGTATTGCCGACCGTGGTGACGTCCTCGAGCCCGAAATCCTCGCAGGCGTCGCGTAGCGCAGCCATGCTCATCTTCGCGTGGGTGACCGGCCCGATGGCCCGTATCAGCGCCACATAGGCCGGCATCAGGCGATCTCGATGTCGCAGCGATGGGTATAGTCGCGGTCGGGCCCGTAGATGATCGAGGGGAAGTGCGGGTGGTGCACGGCGTCGGGGAAATCCTGGTCCTCGAGGCAGAAGCCGGTGTGCTTGCCGAACTGCTTGCCCTCGGCGTTCACGTCGGTCCACACCGAGTTGTAGAACTGCAGCCCCGGCCGATCGGTCCAGAGCTTCAGCGTCAGGTCGCCATCGGGCGCGGTGACGATCGCCACCGGGTCCTCGAAGCGCCGTCCGGTGGCGAGGACGAGGTTGCCGTCATAATCGATCGGCTGGCCCTGCGCATCGCGCAGCGTGCGCGGCGTGTTGAAGTCCCACTCGGTACCCTTGACCGGCAGGATGGCGCCGGTGGGGATGAGGTCCTCGCCGAGCTCCGTGTAGGCCGGCGCCTTGAGCTGGTACGTGTGGTCGAGGATGTCACTGCCGGTACCGAGGTTGAAATACTGGTGCTGCACCACGTTGATGGGTGTGCGCTTGTCGGTGGTGGCGTGAATGTCGAGCCGCAGCCGGTTGCCGGTGAGGGTGTAGGTAACGGCGAAGGTCACCGTACCGGGGAAGCCGGCATGGCCCTCGGGGGACACATGGGTGAAGCGCACCGCATTGTTCATGCTGTCGGTTTCGCCGCGCCACACCACGCGGCCCAGCCCCTCCGGCCCGCCATGGAGCGTGTGACGGTCGAGAAAGTTAGCCGGCGTCTTGTAGGTCACGCCATCGAGCTCGAAGCTCGCCCCGGCGATGCGGTTGGCGACGCGGCCGGCGATCGAGCCGAAATGCGGCGAGTCCGTGGGATAGGGGTCAAACGTGTCGAAGCCGAGTACCACCGAGCGCTTGGTGCCGCCCACCGGCACCCGCCAGTCGCGCACCACCACGCCCCACGAAATGATGTCGACTTCCACTCCGGTGTCGCTGACGAGCCGGAACTGCTCGACCTCGTTGCCCTCGAACGTGCCGAAACGCTCCACCGAAACCGACATGCCGCAACCTCCCTTTGCCGATGCGCGGCAAGGTGTAGCCGTAAACGCTGCTGCTAGGGAAGTGAAACGGTTGACGAAATACCGCTTGGCCCGCAAGTGTGGCAGGCAAAGGGGACGAGGGCATGGACGATCTGAAACGCCGGGCAACTGTGCACGATGTGGCCCGCGAGGCCGGGGTGTCGCTCGCTACTGTCGATCGCGTGCTGAACGGACGCCCCGGCGTCCGCAGCGAAACGGCCGAGAAGGTGGCCGAGGCCATCCGCGTGCTCGACTTCCGCCGCGACGTGTCGGCCTCGCTGCTGGCGCGGGCACGCGATCTCAGCGTTACCTTCCTCATCCCCGATGGCACCAATGCCTTCATGGCCTCGCTCAATGCCGCCATCGCCAGGCATGCCGCGGCGCTGAAAGGCGAACGGCTCCATATCGTGGCGCGTCCCATCCACGCCTTCGATCCCGCCGCGCTCAGTGCCGCCATCATGGCGCTCGACCCCAAGACGACGGACTGCGCGGTGATCGTCGCCACCGAGCACGAGACGGTGCGCCGCGCCGTGGAGGCGGCGACCCGCCGTGGCATCGCCGTGGTGACGCTGGTCTCCGACCTACCGGGCTCGGCCCGCCGCTATTTCGTCGGCATCGACAATGTCGCGGCCGGGCGCACGGCGGCCTCACTCATGGGCCGTTTCTGCCCCAGCGGGCGTATCGGCATCCTCGCCGGTTCGCTCGGCCTGCGTGACCACCGCGAACGGCTCGATGGTTTTACCGCCGTGATGGAGGCCGAGTTCCCCGGCCACGAGCTGATCGGCCCGCGCGAGGGCCTCGACGACGACATGCTCACCGAGGAAGCGGCGCTCGAACTGCTCGGGGGCCCGCCGCTCGCCGGCATCTACAATCTCGGCGCCGGCAATGCCGGCCTCATCGCCGCTTTGCGCAAGCATGGCGATGTCGGCAAGATCCGGGTCGTCGCCCATGAGCTGACCGAGGCCACCCGCGACGGGCTGCGTTCGGGCGTCATCGACGTGGTGATCGACCAGAACCCCGATGGCGAAATCGCTGCGGCGCTCGCCGTGGCGCGCTCCTATGCCATGGGCGATTCCGCCCACCATCCGGCGCCGCAGCCCGCCCCTATTGAAATCGGCCTGTTTCTGCGCGACAACCTGCGCTGACCGGGAGAGCGGACGGGACGCAGACTCCGCCGCCCGACAAGCCCGGCAAACGTATCGGGCCGCAAGGCCTTCAGGGAGGACTTCCAGTTGTCAGGTTCCGCCATGGGCTGTGTTGCTGCACGCCATGCTGAGGTACGTGCGTCATGACCTATCTCGGCATCGATATCGGCACGTCCGGGGTCAAGGCGCTGCTCATCGACCGCGCCGGCAAGCCGCTGGGCGAGGCGACGGCCAGGTCGGTCGAGCCGGTTCGCCCGCATCCCGGCTGGTCCGAGCAGAACCCGTCGGATTGGTGGAATGCCACGCTCGAGGCCATCGACAAGCTGGGCAAGTCCAACCCCGAGGATCTGGCGAAGGTGCGCGGCATCGGCCTTTCCGGCCACATGCACGGCGCCACCCTGCTCGACAAGGACGACAAGGTCCTCCGCCCCTGCATCCTGTGGAACGATGGCCGCTCGGCCGCCGAGTGCGCCGAGATGGAAGCGGCGCTGCCCGCCCTGCGCGAGATTGCCGGCAACATCGCCATGCCCGGCTTCACCGCGCCCAAGATCGCCTGGGTGCGCAAACACGAGCCCGAAATCTTCGCCAAGCTCGCCAAGGTGCTGCTGCCCAAGGCCTATGTGCGCCTGCTGCTTACCGGCGAGCATGTCGAGGACATGTCGGATGCCGCCGGCACGCTGTGGCTCGACGTGAAGAAGCGCGACTGGTCGGACGAGCTGCTGGCGCTCACCGGCCTCAACCGCTCGCACATGCCGCGCCTCGTCGAGGGCTCGGCGCCCTCGGGCACGCTGAAGCGCGAGCTGGCCGAGCGTTGGGGCATGTCGGGTGATGTCGTTGTCGCCGGCGGCGCCGGTGACAATGCCGCGGCCGCCTGCGGCATCGGCGCCATCCGCCCGGGTGAGGGTTTCGTGTCGCTGGGCACCTCAGGCGTCATATTCGTTTCCAACGCGCGCTTCAGCCCCAACACCTCGGGGGCAGTGCATGCCTTCTGCCATGCCATTCCGAACACTTGGCACCAGATGGGCGTGATCCTTTCGGCGACCGACTCGCTGAACTGGCTCTCCAAGGTCACCGGGCAGAGCCCGGCCGAACTGGCGGGAGCGGCGGAAGCAGGCTTTGCCGGCCCGGGCGAGGAAATCTTCCTCCCCTACCTGTCCGGTGAGCGCACGCCGCACAACAATGCCGCCGCGCGCGGCAGCTTCACCGGCCTTTCCCACTCGACCACGTCGGCGCTGATGGCGCAGGCGGTGATGGAGGGGGTGACGTTCGCGTTCCGTGACTGCCAGCGCGTGCTGCGCGAGGCGGGCAGCGATTTCTCGCGCCTTCTCGCTGTCGGTGGTGGCTCGAAGTCCGACCTGTGGCTGAGGCTGATCGCCACCAATCTCGACATCGAAGTCGCGCTGCCCGAGGACGGCGACTTTGGCGGCGCGCTCGGCGTCGCCCGCCTCGGCCTCTGCGCCGCCGATGGCGCCGATCCGGCCGAGATCATGACCATGCCGGCGATCGCGCGCGTCATCGCGCCCGATCCCGCGCTCCGCAACGCTTATTCCGACCAGTATGCGCGCTACCGCGCGCTCTACCCTGCCATCGAGGAGGCCCGTAAGTGACTGATTTCTTCAAGGGTATTTCGCCCGTCAAGTTCGAGGGGCCGAGCTCCTCGAACCCGCTGGCATACCGCCACTACAACAAGGACGAGATCGTCCTGGGCAAGCGGATGGAAGACCATATCCGCCCGGCCATCGCCTATTGGCACACCTTTGCCTGGGAAGGCGGCGATCCCTTCGGCGGGCGGACCTTTGACCGGCCCTGGTATGACAGGGGCATGGAAGGCGCCAAGCTCAAGGCCGACGTCGCCTTCGAGCTGTTCGAGCTGCTCGATGCCCCCTTCTTCTGCTTCCACGACGTGGACGTGGCCCCCGAGGGCGACACGCTGAAGGAGAGCAACAGGAACCTGCGCACCATCACCGACATCTTCGCCAAGAAGATGCAGTCGAGCCGCACCCGGCTCCTCTGGGGCACGGCCAACCTGTTCAGCAACCGCCGTTACATGGCGGGCGCCGCCACCAACCCCGATCCAGATGTCTTCGCCTATGCCGCCGGGCAGGTGAAGCAGATGCTCGAGATCACGCACGATCTCGATGGCGCCAACTACGTGCTGTGGGGCGGCCGCGAGGGCTACGAGACGCTGCTCAACACCCGCATCAAGACCGAGCAGGACAATGCCGCACGCTTCCTCGAGCTGGTGATCGAGCATGCCAAGAAGATCGGCTTCAAGGGCCAGCTGCTCATCGAGCCCAAGCCGCAGGAGCCGACCAAGCACCAGTACGACTACGACGTCGCCACGGTCTACGGCTTCCTCAAGACCTACGGGCTCGAGAAGGAAGTGAAGGTCAATATCGAGGTCGGCCATGCCTTCCTCGCCGGTCACAGCTTCGAGCACGAGCTGGCCGTGGCCGGTGCGCTCGGCATTCTCGGCTCGGTCGATGCCAACCGCAACGACCTGCAGTCGGGTTGGGATACCGACCAGTTCCCCAACAACCCGGGCGAAATGGCGCTCGCCTTCTACCAGATCCTCAAGGCGGGTGGCCTCGGCAAGGGCGGGTTCAACTTCGACGCCAAGGTGCGGCGCCAGTCGATCGACCCGGTGGACTTGCTCTATGGCCATATCGGTGGCCTCGACGTCCTCGCCCGCGGCCTCAAGGGTGCCGCGGCGATGATCGAGGACGGCACCTTCGACAAGGTGCAGGAGGCCCGCTACGCCGGCTGGAACACCCCGGCGGCCAAGAAGATGCTCACCTCGGAATCCCTCGCCGACATCGCGGCGCGCGTCGAGAACGAGAACATCAACCCTGAGCCGAAGTCCGGCCAGCAGGAATATCTCGAGAACCTGGTCAACCGGTTCGTCTGACACCATCGGGGTGGCGCTTCGGCGCCACCTGCCCGCCCGGCGATGTAATCGATCTCAAAGGGAGCAAAGATACTATTGTATTACTTTTCTGCCTGTGATTTCCTTGCGACCTCGGAGGGGAGGCCGGCAATGGAGCTGAAGCGCGTGAGCCGCACGACCGGACGCGCCGTCGCATCGGCGACGCGGCGTCCCGCGCCCGTGCGCACGCTTCAGTCACAGGTAGTCGACCAGCTCGGCATCGCCATCGTCGGTGGCGAGTTCCCGCCCGAGGCGACGCTGCCCATCGACGCCGCGTTGCAGGAGCGCTTCGGAGTGTCCCGCACCGTGCTGCGCGAGGCGCTGAAGGCGCTGGCCGCCAAGAACCTCATCACCTCGCGCGCCCGCATCGGCACTGTGGTGCTGCCGCGCCGCGAGTGGTCGCTCTTCGATCCCGACGTGCTCGCCTGGCATTTCGAGACCGGCCCTGACATAGCTTTCCTGCGCAGCCTTGCCGAAATCCGCATGGGGCTCGAGCTGCAATCGGTGGCGCTCGCCGCCGAGCGCCGCAGCGAAGCGCAGGTGGCGCAGATGCTCGCCTGCGTCGAGGGCATGGCCGCCGCCGCCGACACCGCCGAGTTCGCCCGCTGCGACCTCGAGTTTCACCGCGCCGTCGCCGAGGCCTCGAGCAACCCGTTCATGGCCTCGATCACCGGTCTCGTCGACCTGGTGCTCGCCACGGCCTTCACCATCAGTTCGCCGGTCGCCGACAGCGCGGCGCGCGAGGTGACCGTCGGTCACCACCGCCGTGTCGCCCAGGCCATCGGGGCGCGCGATGCCGAAGCGGCGCGCGACGCCATGCGTACCGTCATCATGGAAGGTTTCGACCGCGCCGCAGGGCGCGCATACGGAGGAGAGTCCGGGTGAGTTGAGACCGGGCGCGAGCCGACGGGAGACCGGCCAGCGCCACCTCGGGGAATTTGCCAACAAAGGAGGAGAGTGTTGGCACTGCTTGAACTTGAACACGTTTCGAAGGACTTCGGCGCCATCCGCGCCTTGTCCGACGTCAGTTTTTCCATCGAGCCGGGCCAGGTGGTCGGACTCATGGGCGATAACGGCGCCGGCAAGTCGACGCTGGTGAAGATCATCTCGGGCATCTACCAGCCCACGGGCGGCCAGGTGAAGTTCGAGGGCCAGCCGGCCCACATCCATTCCCCCGGCGAGGCGCGCCGGCTCGGCATCGAGACCGTCTACCAGGATCTCGCGCTCGCGGATAACCTCACGGCGGCGGCCAACATCTTCCTCGGCCGCGAGCTCAAGTACAATTTTGGGCCGTTCCGCTTCCTGCGCCACCGCGCCATGAATGCGCGCGCCGCCGAGCTTTTCGCCGAGCTCAAGTCCGAGACCCGGGCCGACGACCTGGTGCGCCAGATGTCGGGCGGCCAGCGGCAGGCGGTCGCCATCGCCCGCACCCGTCTCGCCGACGCCAAGTTGATCCTCATGGACGAGCCGACCGCCGCAATTTCGGTGCGGCAGGTGGCCGAGGTGCTCAGCCTCATTCACCGGCTCAAGGATGCCGGCATCGCTGTGATCCTCATCTCGCACCGCATGCCCGACGTGTTTGCCGTGTGCGAGCGGGTTATCGTCATGCGGCGCGGCAGCAAGGTGGCCGACAAGCCGATCGCCGACACCTCGCCCGAGGAAGTCACGGCGCTTATTACCGGCGCGAGGGAGGCGGCGTGATGGCTGACCAGACCGTACAGGGCTTTTCCAACGTTCGCCGCACCCGCTTCTGGCAACGCGGCTTCCTCGCCAGCCAGTCGGCCTACGTGCTGCTGGCGCTGGTCGTGCTGATCGTGGTGATGAGCATTGCCTCGCCGCAATTCCTCACTGGCGGCAACGTCGCCAATATCGTGCGCAACTTCTCGTTCATCGCCATCGCCACGCTGGGGATGACACTGGTCATCATCACGGGCGGCATCGACCTTTCGGTGGGTTCCACCATCGCGCTCACCGCCACCGTTACCTCGCTGACCATGGGTGGGCTGAACGCCGCGGGCTTCCATCCCTTCCCGGGGTCGGCGCTGATCATCAGCGTCGGCGCGGGACTGCTGACGGCCGCGGCCATCGGCTTCTTCAACGGCTTTGCCATCGCCAAACTGAAGCTTTCACCATTCGTCACGACGCTGGGCACGCTCTCCATCTTCCGCGGCATCACCTACACGCTGACGCAGGGGCGCGGCACTTTCCCGGCCGGGCCGGACAAGGAGCTGTTCGTGACGCTGACCTCGGGCCGGCTGTTCGACATCGTGCCCATGCCCTTCGTCTACCTGCTGGGCTGCGCCATCGTGATGTGGCTGGTGCTGAACCACACCGCCTGGGGCCGCTATGTCTATGCCATCGGCGGCAACGAATCGGCCGGCCGGCTGACCGGCGTGCGCGTCGATCGGGTGAAGATTCAGGTCTACATCATCTGCGCGCTCGCCGCGGGCGCCAACGGCATCATCATTTCGGGCTGGCTGGGCTCGGCCCCCGCCAATCTCGCCACAGCCTATGAGCTGACCATCATCGCTGCTGCCGTCATCGGCGGCGCCAACCTTGCCGGCGGCATTGGCGGCGCGGCCGGCGCCATCATCGGCTGCATCCTGATCGAGGTGATCCGCAACGGCCTCGTGCTGGCGCGCGTCGACCCATACTGGCAGCAGGCGCTGGTGGGCGTGATCATCGTCGCCGCGGTGCTGGTCGACCGGTTGAGATCGCTGCGTTCGAGCTGAGGGCTCGAACCGGTGGGTGCCGGCGGAAATGGTTTCGCCGGCTCAAGGAGGTCCCGGACGATCCGGGAGTACTGAGGGAGGACTGCAATATGAAACTTCTTACGGCTCTTGCTGCGCTCGCTACGGCGGCCATCGCCGTTGCCGGCTCGGCTTCGGCTCAGGACGTCCTGCGCTTCGGCGTCGTGCCCAAGGCGATGAACAACCCGTTCTTCGACCTCGTGCGCGACGGCTGCCAGGCCCGTGCGGCCGAACTGGGCGGCATCGAGTGCGTCTATCTGGGCCCGGTCGAGCATGAATCGGCCACCCAGGCGCAGATCATCGACGACCTGATCACCCAGGGTGTCGACGGTCTCGCCATCTCGGTGCTCGATGCGGCTGCCGCCGAGACCGCCGTTGCCAAGGCCACCGCCGCCGGCATCCCGGTCATCACCTTCGACAGCGGCCAGGGCCTGCCGGGCGCTGCGTCCTATGTGGGCACCGACAACAAGCTGTTCGGCCTCGAACTGGGCAAGGCCCTGGTCACGCTGCAACCGGCCGGTGGCCAGTGGGGCGCGATCTCGGGCGGCGCCGGTGCGCCGAACCTGGCCGAGCGTGTCGACGGCGTGCGTGAAGCGCTGCAGGGCTCGGCCTGGACCGAGGTCCCGGGCTCGCCGACCTTCTCGAACGACGACATTGCGCTCGCCGTTCAGCAGGCGGCCGACCTGCGCACTGCCAACCCCGACCTCAAGGCCATCGTGCCGGTCGGCGGCTGGCCGATGTTCGCGCCCGACGGCTGGAAGAACTTCGTCGACCCGTTCAAGGCCGACGTGGACTCCAAGGCCTTCATGCTCGTGGTCGCCGATACCCTGCCGCAGCAGCTCGAGCTGCTGAAGCAGGGCTACGCCCATGCCCTGGTCGGCCAGCGTCCCTACGAAATGGGCGAAAAGTCCATGGACACCCTGCTCGCGCTAACCAAGGGCGAGACGGTCGACCCGATCGTCTACACCGGCGTTGATGTCGTCACCGCCGACAACGTGGACGAGTTCCTGAAGTAAGCGGACAACAGTTCGCGAAGGGGCCGCCGCCTTCGGGTGGCGGCCCCTTGTCTTGTTCGATTGAGGTACGCTACGCAGGCGCAACTCGAAGGGGGAGAAACTGCATGCCCATGATCCGCAACCCGATTCTGCCGGGCTTCAATCCGGACCCATCGATCCTGCGAGTCGGCGACGACTATTACATCGCCACCTCCACCTTCGAATGGTATCCGGGCGTGCAGATCCACCACTCGAAGGACCTCGCCAACTGGGAGCTGGTCACCCGTCCGCTGACGCGCAAGAGCCAGCTCGACATGCGCGGCGACCCGGATTCGTGCGGGATCTGGGCCCCGTGCCTCAGCCATGACGGCAACGAATTCTTCCTCATCTACACCGACGTGAAGCGCAAGGACGGCTCGTTCAAGGACGCGCACAACTACCTCGTCACCGCGCCCTCGATCGAAGGGCCGTGGTCCGACCCGGTCTACATGAACTCCTCGGGCTTCGACCCCTCGCTGTTCCACGACGACGACGGGCGGAAGTGGTTCGTCAACATGCTTTGGGACCATAGGACCCGGCCGCTGCTCTTCGCCGGCATTGCGCTGCAGGAATATGACCACGCGCAGAAAAAGCTCGTCGGCCCGGTCAAGAACATCTACCAGGGCACCGACCTGAAGCTGGTCGAGGGCCCGCACCTCTACAAGCGCAAGGGCAAGGACGGGCGGCCCTGGTATTACCTGCTCACCGCCGAGGGCGGCACCGGCTATGACCACGCCTGCACGCTGGCTCGCTCGCGCAATATCGACGGGCCCTACGAGACCCACCCGATCAAGCACATTCTCACCGCCAAGGACGCGCCGCTCAATCCGGTGCAGCGCTCGGGCCATGGCGACATCGTCGAGACGCCCGACGGCAAGACCTATCTCGTCCACCTGATGGGCCGCCCGACGACGCAAAAGCGCCGCTGCGTACTCGGTCGCGAGACCGGCATCCAGGAAGCCTACTGGGGCAATGACGATTGGCTGTGGGTCAAGAACGGCCCCGTCCCCTCGCTCGAAGTCGAGGTGCCGGGGACGCGCGACGACACCGATTACTGGGCCGAAAAGCGCTACCGCTTCGATGAGCTGCACAAGGATTTCCAGTGGCTGCGCACACCGGAGACGGAGCGCATCTTCCGCGTTGGCGACAACAAGCTGACGCTGATCGGCCGCGAGGCTATCGGCTCGTGGTTCGAGCAGGCGCTGGTCGCCCGCCGCCAGACCCACTTCTCCTACGATGCCGAGGTCACTGTCGATTTCGATCCGGTGGACGAGCGCCAGTTCGCCGGTCTCACCGGGTATTACAGCCGCTACAACTTCCACTATCTCGCCGTCACCGCCCACTCGGACGGCAAGCGGGAGCTGCTCATCATGAGCTCGATGGCGAGCCATCCCGACGGCAAGCTCACTTTCCCCGCCGACCCGGTGCCACTGCCGCAGGAAGGGCCCGTGCGGCTCAAGATCGAGATTCGTGGGCCGAAGCTGCAGTTCTTCTACGCCGCGGGCACGGCCAGCGCCGGCGGCAACTGGCAGCCGGTTGGCGGCACGCTCGATGCGTCGCTGCTTTCCGACGAGTGCGGCGGCCACGCCGAACATGGCAGCTTTACCGGCGCTTTTGTCGGCATGGCCTGCTCCGACCTCAACGGCACGGCGAAGGAAGCCACCTTCACCGACTTCATCTATCGCCCGGTCCACGACGCGACCGACCGGTACTAGGAGCCCCTCACGTGAAGATCGCAGTCACCGGCGGCACCGGTTCGTGGGACCGCGGCGTCGGTCCGGTGGTGATCGCCGCTCTCGAGGCGGCGGGCCACACCGTCACCAATCTCGATCGCGCCGTGCCCGGCGGCATCGAGCGGCCCGGCTTCATCCGGGTGGACCTCACCGATTATGGCGCCACCTTCGCGGCGCTCCATGGCCACGATGCCGTGGTGCAGCTGGCGGCCAATGGCGAGCCCGACTGGGACCACCTGACGGGCGCGGCGCGCTTCCACGTCAACACGCTGATTGCCTACAACGTGTTCCAGGCGGCGGCGCATCTGGGCATCAAGCGCGTGGTCTGGGCCTCGTCGGAGACGGTGCTGGGCTTTCCCTTCACCATCCACCCCAAGCTGCTGCCTACCAACGACATCGACCCGCCCATCCCGACTTCGTCCTACGGCATCTCGAAGGCGGTGACGGAGGACCTGGCACGCCACATGGCTCGCGCCTATGGCGTGACCTATGTGGGGCTCAGGTTCTCCAACATCTTCTACGACAGGCCCGGCCACGTCACCGGTTACGACCGCGTGCCCAAGTTCTGGGCTGACCCAATGAGCAAGCGCTTCGACCTCTGGGCCTATGTCGATGCCCGCGACGTAGCGCAGTCCTGCCTCAAGGCGCTCACCGCCGACGTCACCGGCGCCCCCGTGATGACCATTGCGGCCGCCGACACGCTGATGACCCAGACCAATGAGGAACTGCTCGCCATGGCCTTCCCGGGCTGCAAGCTTCGCCCCGGCACCGGCCCGCACGACACCCTCATCGGCATCGAAACCGCCCGCGAGCTGATCGGCTACGAGCCGCAATGGAGCTGGCGCGACATTCTCAAGAGCTGAGACGGCCTAGAACCACACCTCGGGCTGGTGCAGCACCTGCAGCGCTTCGGCGGGCTCGCCGCGGATGCGCCGCAGCAGCAGCTCGCCCATCTGCTGGCCGGCGAGCGCCGTGTCCTCGAAGATGGCATCCACCTTCGGGCGCACCTGCGAGAAGATCGACGAGGTCTGCTTGGCTACCACCTGCACGTCGCGGCCGATGGTCCGCCCGGCATCGGTGATGCCCGCCATCACGGCCAGCGCCGAGGCATCGCCGGTGCACACGAAGCCGTCGGGCGGCGCCTTCTCTCCAAGCCGCCGCATAACCGCGAGCCGGATCTCGTCGGGGGTGTTGTCGAGCGTGGCGCCCGAGAGGATTTCCCAATCCACCCCCGCCTCGCTCACCGCTGCCAGGAAGCCGTCGCTCAGGTGGTGGCCGAACGAGAACCGCATGGGTGGCAGGATGATCGTCACCTTGTGGCAGCCCTTGGCCTTGAGCCGCATCACCGCGTGGTGGGTGAAGGCAGTGTTGTCGTAATCGACGAAGGGGTGCGGCACCGGGCTCATGGTCCGCCCGTGCGACACGAAGGGAAAGTTTTCCTCGAGCAACAGCTTCACCCGGTCGTCGTCGGGTTCGGTGCGCGAGAAGATGACCCCGTCCGCCGCCTTGTTGCGCAGCAGGTAGCGGATCGGGTCGAGGGGTGTGGCGTTGCGGAAATTCGCCGTGATGACGAGGTGGTAGGGCGTGCCGCGCAGCGCCGCGGTAATGCCCGACACCATGGACTGGCCGAAGCCGAGGATTTCGTCATGCGGGTCGAGGATCAGGCTGATGACATGGGTGCGCCCGGTCTTGAGCCGCAGCGCCGTGCGGTCGGGCACATAGCCGATCTCGGCCGCGATCTTCTGCACCCGCTGCCGCGTCTCGTCGCTGAGTTCGGGCGCGTTGTTGAGGGCGCGCGAGATCGTGGTGATCGCGAGCCCGGTCATCTCCGCAATGGTGCGCAGCGTCGGCTTGCCGCCGGGCTTCGGCACAGGCGCACGCGGCCCGCCACGCCGTTTGGCGCGCGCTTCCGTATCGCTCACGTCAAGATCTCCCTCGCACGAGACGGCCTTCTTGCCGAGGTCCGGGCCCGTTCTCCGGTCATCAGATCAACAGAATATGCAATCGATTTCAAGGCGGGAAACCAGGGTGTTGCCGGCCGAGGTGCCGCCTGCGCGCGGGGTGGATCGAGCAGATCAGCCGATCGCGCAAGGTTCGTTGGAGCCGCACCCGGACTGACCCTTGCTCCGGCGGCTTCCGCGGCCCCGAAGCGGCCGACATTCAGCAGCGTTCTCCTGTCCGCCCCATTCCGGGGCACGAAATTTCGCTCGCACACCCGGCAATTGAACGCCGCGCTCTGGAAGTCCGCGCCCGCCTCCACTATCTTCCGCAATGTCGCAGGGCGAAACAGGCAGACGAAAGCCGCATGGCTGGTCTCGCCACACTCCCCTATATCTCGACACGTGGCGGGCTCAACCCTGCCACCCGTAAGCTGCGGGGCGGGAGGCACACTCCTGGCTCCGATGGAATCACCCTCGGCCCCTGGCCCTTGGAAAGGAGACGAAAATGCATATCGCACTTCGCACCGCGCTCCGAACCGGGATCATCGGCAAATGGGTACGTAACCGCACCAAAGGGTGTTGGCGAACCAACCGAATGTGATCGCGACCCGCGTCACACCTTCGTCGTCCAGTTCAGCTAACACCCGGCCGTCGCCCCCGACGTGCCGATGGAGGTTATTTCCATGCAGCATGCCCATTTTGCCAAGCCCCATAGCGCCAAGCCCATAGCCGTCGACATCGACGGCGAGCCCAAGGGAGTCCTGGTCGCGTCCGATGAGGGCTTCCGGTTTCTCGCCGTCAAGCTCGATGCCTTCGGCGTCGACGGCCAGCTCTTCCCCACGGTGGAAGCCGCTGAAGCCGCCGTCCGCGAGTCGCTGAGGGGACAGGCCTGAGCCTGTCCCCCAAGCGGTCGCCGGTCGATTTGGTGGCGGTCAGTCCCGGCGCAGGCGGCCGCGGACGAAGTCGCCGATGGCTTCTCGTTCGACGCCGATGTCTTCCAGCAGGTGGTCGTCGAGGCCCCGAAGCCTGAAGGCGTCGTAGCGTACCTTCTTCCACATGCGCACGCGCCGGATGATGGTGCCAAACATGCTTCCTCTCCTTTCAATAGTGCAAAGCAGCAGCACTCCGGGCTGAGGCGATCAGCCGGTTTTCCCTAGTCGAACGGGGCTGCTGCTTATCGACATCGCGGCTGGGTCAACCGCTTGTCTGATGCTGATACTTGCACGCTGGTGCGTTGAACCGATACAGTCAGCTCGGCAAGACGTTTTGCAGGAGTGCAAAATGGCTGAGACAGACGCGTTCTCCTGGGATGACCTGCACCTGTTCCTGCAGGTGGCAAGGCTGGGCGGCCTCACCGCCGCTACCGGTGCGACCAAGCTCAGCGCCGCGACGCTCGGCCGTCGTATCACCGCTCTCGAACACCAGATCGGCGAGCCGCTCTTCGTGCGGCGCCAGACCGGCTACGAGCTGCTGCCCGCAGGCGAGGAGCTTCTGAAGCGCGCCGAGGATGTCGAGCAGGCCATGCTCGCAGTCATGCGCTGGCGCGAGGGCAATCTCGGCGACAAGATCGTCCGCATCTCGGCCGGCACCTGGACCGCCGCCTTTCTCGGCCGCCATATCGGCGAGATCTGGCACGTAAGCGACGGCATAAGGGTCGAGATCGTCACCGCCAACCAGAAGGTCGATATCGGCCGCCGCGCCGCCGATCTCGGCCTGCGCGCCGCGCGGCCGACCGAGCCCAATCTCGCCGGCCGGCAGATCGGCCGCGTCGCCCATGCGCTCTATGCCGGGCGCAACCTCATCAACGGCGTCGAGGCGGGACTCTTCGTCGGCGTCGTCGGCGATGCCGCCAACCTCCCGACCGCGCGCTGGCTGATGGCCCACCATGGCGACCGCATCGGCGTGCGCGGCTCCGATCCGCATACGGTGGCGGAACTGGTGGCGGCCGGGGCCGGGCTGTCGGTATTCCCCTGCTTTGCCGCCGACAGCGATCCGCGGCTGGTGCGAGTCCACCGCCACCCCATCGCTGAGCTCTACCAGGAGCAGTGGCTGGTGAGCCATCACGAGGACCGGCACCGTCCCGAGGTCCGCCGCGTCGCCGACCGCATCGTGCGGCTCATGCAGGCCCATGCCCCGCTCTTTCGCGGCGAGCGCCCGCAGCCGTAACGCTTAACCCAGCGGCAAGCGCTCTTCCCTAGACTCATCCCGGGAATGCATTTGGAGGGAAGGCGAGGCCAATGAAGGCTTGTGCCTATGTGGTGGGGCCTGGCGAGGGGGCGGGCGCCGCCTTGCTGGGCTGGCGCGCGAACTCGGCTTTCAGACGGTGCTGCCCTACCAGTCGATCGCTGCCGCCGAGGCGCAATCGCAGCAGACGCCGCTTCTCTTATTCCTCTTCGCCGCCGTGCACGACGTGCGGGTGCTGAAGGGCGTCGCCGACCAGATCCGCTTCGCACCGACCCGCCGCATCCGCTTCTCGCCGCTGCTCTATTTCTCCGAAAGTCCGTCGCGCGGGGCGATTTCGCGCTGCATCGAAATGGGCTTTGACGATGTGATCACGCTACCCTTCACCAGGCGGCGGCTGCTGCCGCGCCTCACCCGGCTCGTCGATCGCATGCAGGTCTATCACGAGACCTCGGCCTATCTCGGCCCCGAGCGGCCCGTCAATCGTGGCACGGGCCAGTTCCGCCGCCTCGAGATCATCCGCAAGCCCGCACCAGCGTGCTGCGCGACGAGATGCGTGTCGGACTCTGAGCCGTCAGCCCGGCCGCCGGTCGTGGCCGAAGAGCAGCGAGTAGCCCACCCAGCACACCAGCGCCCAGGCGGTGCCCAATGCCCAGCCAGCGATGACGTCGGTGGGGAAATGGACGCCGAGATAGATGCGCGATACCCCGACCGCCACCGTGAGAAAGATGCCGAGCCCGATGAAATAGGCCTTGAGGTGGCTGGCCCGCATCGCCTCGGCGAGCAGCAGCCCAAGTGTGAGGTACACCACCGCCGACATCGTTGCGTGCCCGCTCGGAAAGCTCGCCGTGAACACCTGCCCTGCGTCGATCATTTCAGGCCGCGGCCGGTCGAACAACTCCTTGAGCAGGTTCGAGAGCAGGGTTCCGCCCACCACCGAGAAGCCCACGAAGGCCGCGGTCCGCCGGTGCCCTGTGAGCACGAAATAGAGCACCGTGACGATCAGCACGAAGCCCAGCACAGTGAAGCTGCCGAGCCCGGTGACGTCGCGCACCGCCTCCTCCAGCCAGCGCGGCCCCCACAGCTCGTCGGAGTTGCCGGGCTCGCGGAAGAATGCCGTCACTGCGTCATCGAACCAGGTGGTGTCGCCCTCGATCACCTCGTCGGCCACCGCCGCAAACCCCCAGCACAGCAGGGCCGTCAGCCCGGCCAGCACATAGGGGACGCGACGTGGCCGCCCGGCCGACGCGTTCGTGCCCGCAACGTTGTCGCTCACGCCTTCGTCTCCTCCGGCGCCTCGGCCGGAGCCCTGGCCCGTTCCAGCGCCTGCCACTCTTTTCCGGTCCACTCGCGCACCGTCACCGTGATCTGCCCATTGGCGATGTCGATGACGTTATAGCCGTTGGCGGCGCCGCGCAGCCGCGTCGATACGGCCGAACCCGCCTGCGCCACGAGGATTGGTGCCGCTGCAGCCTTGGTGAGTCCGGTGGGCGCTGCCTCCACCGCCTCCCCATGGCGGCGCGTATAGGAGAGGTGGAAATGCCCCGAGAGCACCATGCGCACGCCGAGCCGGGCGAAGGTTTCGAGCGCCTCGTCGGCCCGCCGCACCAGCCGCATCGGCTTCTGCACCTCGCCTTCGGGCTGCATCAGCGGGTGGTGCGCCACCACGATGCGCAGCGCCCCGGGCGCCGTTGCCTCGAGCCGCGTGGCCAGCCGCTCGAGCTGCCCCCGGCTGATCGAACCATGGGCCCAGTTGAGTTCGGCCCTGGCCCGCCGCGAAGTGCGGATGCCGGCGATCACCACTCCGTTCTGCTCGATGATCGGTTCGAGCTCCTGGGCAATATGCTTGCGGTACCAGCCATAAGGGTTGATCAGGCGGCGCAGCAAGTTGCGCGCCGGCACGTCGTGGTTGCCCGGCACGGCAAAAAACGGCAGCCCCAGCCGATCGAGAAACTGCCGGGCCGCGATGAATTCGGGCTCGCTGCCGACCTGGGTGAAGTCGCCGCTCACCACCACGAGGTCGGGCGCCTGCGCCACCACGTCAGCCGCCAGGGCCTCGGCGATGCGCGCGTCATGGCGACCGAAATGAAGGTCCGAGAGATGGCAGAGCCGCATCAGCCGGCCGCCTGCAATGCATCGGCCGCGGCGGCCTCCTCGACCACCGGCCCGGCCAGCACCTTCAGCCCGCGCGGATGGATGCGGAACTCGAACGGCCCGTCGATCATCCCCACCTCGCCGTCGATCATGGCGCGCACCTTCCGCCGCCGGGTCCGCACCGTCACGGCGCGGACCCGCTCGATCTCCAGTGACTCGTCCTGCCGCCAGTTGCCGATGAGCATTTCGGCCCCCAACCGCAGCGCATCGACCGGCGACAGCGAGCGCACGATATAGAGCGACAGGAACCCGGCATCGAGCCGCGAACGGGCGAACACCTTTCCCAGCGCTTCCTCGTAGTCGTTATTGGCCACCGCGATCGCGTGCACGCGGTGGATCAGCGGATCGCCCGCATCCGGCGTCACCTCCACCGCAAAGCGGCGGATGCGCGAGAGGGTGCGGAAGAAATGGGTGAGGAAGCCGAACCGCGCCGCCCATGTGCCGTTGCCGCGGATCTTCTCCCGTACCGCCGCGATGCCCGGAACGGTCCCGATCACCACCTTGTGGAGGAATATCTGGCCGTTCACCTCGCCATAGTCGATCTCGCGCTCCACCATGCTCGGCAGGCCCGCGAACCACTCGTCGAGCGTCAGCGGCAGGTTGAGGTCGCGCGCCAGCAGGTTGGCAGTGCCGAGCGGCATCACCGCAAGCGGCCTGCCCGTCTCCACCGCGATTTTGGCGAGGGCAGTGGCCGTGCCGTCGCCGCCGGCGGCCACCAGCACCCGCGCCTGGCTGTTGCGCGCCGCCAGCAGCCGTCGCTCGAAGGGCTTGTCGCAATCGGCATCGATGCTGATCCGGTGCCCCAGTTCGGCAAAGCGGGCGACGATCTGCTCCGCCCCCACCTCGCCGGCCAGGGCCGTGCCGGAGTTGGCATTGAGCATCACGTGAAAATCGGTGTCGGACATCGCGCCCCCTTTGGGGCTCTAAACGGCCCAGCGGCACGTTTGGTTCGCTTTGGGCGCGATCCGGCGGGCGAGAGCCGGGCTCAGGCCCGCGCGGCGTGGCGTTCGCCCCAGCCCATGACGCGGTCGCGCCCCGCCTCCTTGGCGATGTAGAGCGCGGCGTCGGCGCGGCGTATCAGTTCGGCGGCCGAACCCGCCGGCGTCCCCGGCCCCAGCGTGGCGACGCCGAGGCTCACCGTCACATGGTTGCGCTCGCTGCCCGTATGGGCGATTTCGAGCCCGTGCACGGCGAGCCGCAGCTTTTCGGCCAGCTCATAGGCACCCTCCTGGTCGGTTTCGGGCAGGATGAGCGCCATTTCCTCGCCGCCATAGCGCGCGGCGATGTCGGCCGGCCGCCGCGCAGTGGCGCGGACCGTCGCCGCCACCAGCTTCAGGCACTCGTCGCCGGCCTGATGGCCGTAACGGTCGTTATAGGCCTTGAAGCGGTCGATATCGATCATCACCAGACTGAGCGGCTGGCGGTTGCGGACCGCGCGAGCCACCTCGTCTTCGAGATGCTCGTCGAAGCCGCGGCGGTTGATGAGCCCGGTCAGCGCATCGGTGGTCGCCATCTGGCGCAGCTGCGCGGTGAGCGCCATCAAACCCGCCTCCGCGCGCTTGAGGTTGGTGATGTCCGACACCACCACGGTCGCGCCGCCATCGCGCATCGGCGTGGTGCGGATATGGAGCCAGCGGCCATCGAGCAGCGGGGCTTCCTCCTCGCCGCCCGTCTCCAGGGTCTTCATCACCGAGGCGACCCATTCCTCGCGGCGGTCGGCAGGGATGTGCAGCTGTTCGCCCGACTCGACCACCAGGCCCAGGATATCGGCGAGGTGAGCCCCCCTCACCCGGTGCACGCCAGTGAGCGGAAAAAGCGCCCGGTATTGCTGGTTGGAGAACTTGAGATAGCCGTCGGCGTCGAAATGCGCGATGCCGTCCGACATCTCGCTCAGCACCAGGTCGAGGTGGTTGCGGCCTTCGCGCAGCGCCTCCTCCAGCGCCTTGTGCTCGGTAATGTCGCGCGTCACCCCGGCGAGCCCCATCACCTCGCCATCGGCGTTGCGCACGGGAGCCTTGGAGGTGAGGTACCAGCGGGTATCGCCCGCCGCGCTGGTGATCTGCTCGGCGTGGTTCAGCAGCGGCGTGCCGGTCCTGATGATCTCCTGTTCGGCCCGGAACAGCGCCTCGGCCCGCTCGCGCGGCGCAATGTCGAAATCGGTCTTGCCGTAGAGTTCGGCCGGCGAGGAGAAGCCGCTGAACTTCGCCGCCATGGCGTTCGCGGCGACGAAGCGGCTGTCGCGGTCCTTCACGTAGAGATAGTCAGGCACCTGCCCGATGGCAGCGAGCAGCAACCGGCGCTCATCGAGCCGCTTGACGCTCTGGACGATCGAACAGGCCGCCGCCGAGGTGGCGAGAAAGCCGATGCCGATCATCGGCCCCAGCGCATCCTGCGCCCGCGCCCGGGCCGGCTCGGGCAGCAGCATGAGGAGCAGCAGCGGCACCAGCGCCGTCACCAGCGCGAAGATGAGGATGACTCGGATGTCTGGCGAACGGCGGCCGAGCCAGTAATGCGCCACCAGCCCCATCGCTGAAACGATGCCCATGCCGAACAGCGCGCCGCCCAACCCCACGCCGCCCATCGTGGCGCGATAGGCTCCCGCCATGGCCAGGGTGAAAACCGTCGCGAGCGGGCCGCCGAGAAGGGCCGATACGGCAACGAAGCTGGCGCGAAGATCGAAATAGAGGCCGCCCGGCAGTTCGCTGGTCAGCAGCATCGAGACGACGGCGCCGGTGCCCATCAGCACGCCGAACGTCATCTGCCGATACGGGCGCCGCATCTTGAGCAGCACGTCCTGCGCCTGCAGCCAGCCGAATACGAACAGGCCCACGACGGCGAAGTTGGCTATGAGCGACTGCCACATGGCGGAGCGGGCTCGATTGACCTGCCCAGCTTCGCACAGCCCGCCTCTAGGTTAGGTTAAGGCAGTCGCTAGGATGCGACATCATCGGAAACGGTTGCGATACTCGCGCGGGGTCATGCCGCGCAGCGCCCTGAACTGCCGGTTGAAATTGGCGAGGGAAGCATAGCCCACCGCATCGGCCACATGTTGGATCGGCTGGTCGGTGGAGGAGAGCCGCGAGCACGCGTCCCCGATCCGCAGCCCCGTCACATAGGTCGATATCGAAGTGCGCGTGTGCCGGGTGAACAGCCGGTGGAGGCCGGACACGCTGAGCGCCGCGATCTCCGCCAGTTCGGCCAGGGCCACCGGCTCGGCATAGTGCTGGTGGAGATGGGTCAGCACCCGGTCGAGCCGCGAGCGGCTGCCATCGGTGGGCCGGGGCGCCACGGATGAGAGCGGCTGCGCCCCATCGTCCTGGGCCAGCCGGCCGAGCACACCCATGAGCCCGATCAGCCGTTGCAGCGGCGGCAGCTCGAACAGCGCCTCGATCTCCGCCCGGAGCGAAAGCCCGGTTGCGGCCGGAAAGGCCAGCCCCGTGGCCGAGCGCTCGATCAGCACACCGAGCGGCCTCAGCTCCACCGACCCGGCGATCATCGCCTCGATCCAATCCTTTTCGAACCAAAGGACCAGCGCCACGTGCGGGGCGCCGGCCTCGACCTTGTCGCGGCTCGCCCAGGTGTGCGGCAGGTTGGGGCCTACCAGCACCAGGTCGCCATGGCCGTAGCTGCCGACGTGGTCGCCGACAAAGCGCTGGCCCACCGAGTTGAGCGTCAACGTCAGTTCGAGTTCGGGGTGGTGGTGCCACTGGAACGGAATGGCGTCGTCGAGCCGCCGGTTGAGCATGCTCCACGATGCCTCGGGCGGCCGTTGCAAATGTTCGAGAAATGGCCGCATCGCGCGCCTCCGGCGCCTGAGACGCCACAATAATATCAGTTCTTGCCCGACAGCGACAACACGGGCGCTTCCGCGCGCCCTAGTCTCATCTTACCCGAGCGAGGGGAGAGACAGATGGGAGAGCAGCATGAGCATGGCCGCAACCGCCACCATGGCAACACCGATGAAGCGCGACAGTCACCCCACCACCAAGGCGACGACGCAGCTCAAAGACATCCAGAAGAGATTGCCGCTGCGGGTTCTGTCAGAGGCGGACTGGCAGCACTGGATCACCAGGGGCTACGTGATTGTCCGTCAGGCGGTGCCTGCGGCCAATGTCGAGCGGCTTGTGGACCTGCTCTGGCGTTTTGACGAGAAGGACCCGAACGATCCCTCCACCTGGTACGCGCCGCAGCGCCGCGACCACATCATGAAGGAGCTCAACGGCACCGGGATGCTGGAGATCTACAATCACCAGTATCTGTGGGACAACCGCATGGAGCCGCGCATCTACGATGCCTTCGTCGACATCTGGGACCGCGAGGACCTGTGGGTCACCATCGACCGCGCCAACCTCAACCCGCCCAAGAAGGTGAAGGGCAACCCCAACGGCTTCATCCACTGGGACGTCGATACCTCCATCACCCCGCCGCCCATAGGCGTGCAGGGCGTGCTGAGCCTCAAGAAGCAGGATGGCGATGTCGGCGGCTTCCAGTGCGTGCCTTACCTGTTCGAGCACTACGACGAGTGGGTGAAGACGCAGCCGGCCGACCGCGACCCGATGCATCCGGACATGACGGGCCTCACGACCGTCAATATCGACCTCGAGCCGGGCGACCTGATGATCTTCAACTCGCTGCTCGCCCACGGCGTGCGTCCCAACCACTCGGACAACCGGGTGCGCATGGCGCAGTATATCTCGATGCACCCGGCCGAGTTCGACAACGAGGCCGAACGGCTCGAACGCATCCGCCTGTGGCGGGAGCTGGATTCCCCCAAGCGCGACGCCTTCCCCGGCGATCCGCGCGAATGGGAAAAGCACAACGCCACCACGGCGAAACTCACGCCGCTCGGCGAAAAGCTGCTCGGCCTCACCCGCTGGTGACGAAACCCGGGCGAACCGCAGTGCGGTTCGCCCGCTCTGGTAAGCGCGAGCAGCCGCTCCACCTCGCCCTTGGCAAGCCGAGGCGGCCACCGCTTCGGCAACTCGCGCAGCGACCACCCCTCAAGACCCACCACCCAACCCGTCCAGGGCTGACCGGGCGGGGCGGTGACATTTGCCGATCACCGCCCCTCCTGTGCCACCATGCCATGCCATGCCCTGCGCTTGCTCGTTTGAACCGATTTCACTAGGCTTGCGTGCACTTTCTCTGACGGGTCACCTTCCACCATGCGAGTCGGGTTCGAGCTGCCGCCGCAGCAGCGGATTTATGGCGGCTTTTTCATCTACTCGTTCTGCATGGGGAGCCTGCCGCCGCGTCTGCCCGACATCCAGCGCGCCATGGGCGTGGAGGAGGGGGCGCTCGGCTTCGGGCTCATCGGCGCCGCCGTTGGCACGCTGATCTCGCTGAGCCTTGCCGGGCGGTGGCTCGAAAGGATCGGCTATCGCCGCTCCATCCTCACCCTCATTCCGCTGCTGGCACTGTTCTACGCCATTGCGAGCTTCGCCACCGGGCCGCTCGCCTTCTTCGTGCTGCTGCTGCCGGTCGGCATCGCCATCGGCGGCATCGAGATCATCCTGAACCTCGAGGCCGATCGCACCGAGCACCTCATCGGCCACCGCATCATGAATCGCTGCCATGCCTTCTGGAGCTTCGGCTTCTTTTCTGCCGGCATGGTCTCGGCTGGCATCGCGCAGACCGGGCTTGCGGTGCAGACCCACCTGCTGCTGATGGTGCCGCTGGTGGTTCCTCGGCGTCGCCCTGCTGCTCGGCCGTTTCGAACCGGCCCCGCACCGCACCGGCACCTCGACCGAACAGACCAAGGGCTTCGCCTGGCCCACCATGGCCATCATGATCCTCGTCATCGTCACGCTCTCGGCCATGATCATGGAGGGCGCCGGCATAGACTGGGCCGCCATCTACATGCGCGACGAATTCGAGGTCACGCCATTCCTTGCCGGGTTTGCCGTGGCGCTCGGCGCGCTGACCCAGGCGCTGACCCGCTTCTTCGTCGATCCGTTCGTCGAGCGCTACAGTCCCACCCTCGTGTCGCGCGTGCTGCTGAGTATCCTGCTGGTCGGCACGCTCCTCATCTTCCTTGCCACCTCCGACTGGATGGCGCTCGCCGGCTTCGCCCTTTGCGGTGTCGGCACTTCGGCGATCTTTCCGCTGGCCATGTCGGCCGCCGCCCAGCGTACCGACCGGCCTGCCGCCACCAACGTGGCCTCGCTGGCGCAGACCAGCTTCACCGCCTTCCTGCTCGGGCCGCCGCTGCTCGGCTATGTCGCCGAGCATTTCGGCATCCGCTGGAGCTTCGGCATCGGCATCCCGCTCATCATCCTGAGCCTCATTTTCGCCGACGCGCTCGGCAAGAAACCTATCCGTCACGAGATCGACTGACCCTATGTTCACCTTGAAGCCCCACCAGCGCATCTACGGCGTGTTCTTTGTCTTCGCGCTGTCGATGGGCGCGCTGCTTTCGCGCCTGCCCGACCTGCAGCGCTCGCTCGATCTCACCGAGGGGCAACTCGGGCTGGTGCTGATCGCCATGGCCATCGGCTCGCTGGTCGGCCTCACCGTGTCGAGCCCGATCATCGAAAAGCTCGGCGCCCGCAAGTCGGCCTTCGTCACGGTGTTCGGCGCTTCGCTGATGTACGCCATCGTGCCCTGGGTACCTTCGCCGCTGCTGCTCCTGCCGGTCTTCTTCGTCGCCGGCCTCTTCGCCGGTGCGCTCGAGATCAACGTCAACCTCGAGACCGACCGCCACGAGGCGGTGCTCGGCACCCGCATCATGAGCCGGGCACACGGCATGTGGAGCCTCGGCTTCTTCGTCACCGCCTTCATTGCCGCGGGTGTGCGCCAGCTCGGCATCTCGCCCCATGTGCACACCTTCGTGGCCCTGGTAGCGGTGGTGGTGTTCGGCATCATCGTTTTTTCGAAGATCGAGAACGCGCCCAAGCGCGTGGACAGCCACGAGGGCAAGGTGCCGCTCATCGCCTTCCCGACGATCGGCCTGCTGCCGCTGTGCCTCATCGGCGCGGCGCCGCTCCTCGTCGAGGGCGCCGGTATCGACTGGTCGACCATCTACATGCGCGACGTGTTCGCGGTGGAGCCGTTCATCGGCGGGCTTTCGATCACCATCTTCTCGCTGTTCATGGCGCTGGCCCGGCTGTTCATGGACCCGGTGGTCGAGCGCTTCAGCCCGCGCATCGTCGCCGGCGGCCTCCTCGCCATCGCGGCAATCGGCCTCCTCACGGTCGGCCTCGCCCCGCACCCCTATGTGGCGCTGTTCGGCTTCCTGCTGATGGGCCTGGGCTGCTCGTCGGTCTATCCCATCGCCGTCTCTGCCGCCGCCCAGCGCACCGACCGGCCGGCCTCGGTCAATGTCGCCTCGCTGGGGCAGATGACCTTCGTGGTCTTCTTCCTCGGGCCGCCGCTGCTCGGTTTCGTGGCCGAGGCCTTCGGCATCCGCATGTCGTATTTCGTCGGCGTGCCGCTGATCCTCGCGGCGCTGCTCGCCGTGCGGGCGCTGGCGCCGCGTCCCGGCCCGGTGCTGTCCGAACCCGAACCGGCCACTCCCCATGGCTGAGCTGCCGCAGATCGTTGATCTGCGGCAATCGCCGACGGCGCTGCGCGTCCAGCGCGGCGTCATGCGCTTCCTGCGCCAGGCCTACGATTTCTGCTGCTTCGCCGAAGTGCCGCTGGCCAACGGGCGCCGTGCCGACGTTCTCGCCCTCGGCCCCAAGGGCGAGGTCTGGATCATCGAGATCAAGTCCTCGCTCGTCGACTACCAGGTCGATCGCAAGTGGCCGCACTACAAGGAGTTCTGCGACCGCTTCTTCTTCGCCAAGCCGCCCGAACTCGATCCCGACATCTTCCCCGCCGACGAGGGCCTCATCGTCGCCGACGGGCATGATGGCGCCATCCTGCGCATGGCGGCTGAGGAACAGCTGCCGCCCGCCCGCCGCAAGGCCATGCTGCTCAAGCTGGCACGCCTCGGCGCCGACCGGATCCACAGCCTGATGGACCCCAACGAACTCTGATGTCTGTTGCAGTCGCTACCGCATCCGGCGCGCGCGCAACCGCAGCCATTGCGCCATCAGGCGCGCCCTATACCGCGACCGTGCTGCACCGGCATGCCGATTTCCTTGCGCTTGAAGCCGAATGGCGCGAACTCCACGCCGCCGCCGAGCGGCCCTTCACCTGGCAGCGCCACCGCTGGCTGCGGCTGAGCTGGGAGATGGTCTGGCGACGCCCCTTCAACCGCCTGCGCATCGTGCTCATCCGCGATCGCGCGGGCCAACTGGTGATGGCCGGCGCCTTCGTCCTCTACTTCTACCGGCTAGTGCCCACCCTCCAGTTACTGGGGTCGGGCACGCCGCAAATCGACGACGTGCTCTGGCGGCCCTCTGGCGATACGGACGCGCAGGCCACGCTTCTGCTCGACACGCTCATCCGCCACCGCGGCGGCGCTCCCATGCTGCGTATCGAGCGCATTCGTGAAGACTCACCGCTTCTGGCAGCGATAGCAGCGCGCGGACTGAGGCGCCGGGTGAAGGGAAAGGCGATCGTCGCGCCCCACATCCCGCTATCGCAGCATCCCGACTTCGACACCTATCTGGGCGGGCTCTCGCAGAGCCTCAGGAGCGACCATCGCCGCCGCCTCCGCCGCCTCGCCGAAATCCCCGGCTACAGGTGTGGCCATGAGGGCGGCGATGCGGCGCGCGAGGCCCTGCGCTGGTCGTTCGACACCAAGCGGGAGTGGCTGGAGCGGCGCGGGGAGCGTGCTCCCTGGCTGGTCAGCGGCCACGTCGATCGCTTTGCGACGGCCTTCCTCAAAGGCACCGACGATGTCCCCGAGACATGGATCGCCACCATGCGGTTCGGCGGCCGGATGGCTGCGAGCACCATCACCTTCGTCGAACGCGATGTGGCGATCTTCTGGAAGATCGCGCACGACCCGGAATACGCCAAACACTCCCCGGGCCGCACCCTTACCCTCGAAGAGGTCCGCCGGGCCTTCGACCGCGGGCTGGCCGAATTCGACCTAGGGCAGGGGACCGTCGAGTGGAAGCGCCGCCTGACCTCCGAGCAGCGGATTGTCACTTCGCAGCGCATCTGGCTGACCTGAGCTATTCGCCCCCCGGCTCGCCATGGATAACCGTCGGCCCCGCCTGCGTCTTCACCGGCAGGGGCGGCGACACCGGGCCGGTGCCGGCCAACGTTGCCTTCAGCGATTCCATCACCGCCAGCCGCCAGGCATCGTCGGGCGCGTTCTGCAGCTGGTGGCTCAGATCGATGATGAAGCTCGCATAGGCATTGTGCCAGTCCGAAGTCACCTGGCTGAGGTCCACGCGGCGCTGCGGCGGCGCCGCCTTGGCGGCGATGCCCTCAGCCCTGAGCTCGAAATAGTCATCGAGCAGCGGCAGGATGACCTGGTCGCTGGCGAGCCCGTCATCCTGCATCAGCGATGCCTTGAGCGCCGCGCGCTCTTCCTCCTCTCCATGGGTGAGGAAGATCGCGCCATGGGCCGGCAGCCGCGCTGTAATCCACGCCATCAGCTCGGAATGGTCGGCGTGGGCCGAGTAATTGCCGAGGCTCCTGATCCGCGCCCGCACCGGCACCAGCTCGGAATGGATGCGCACTTCCTTCGCGCCCGACTGGATGATCTGCCCCAGCGTACCCGGCGCCTGGTAGCCCACGAACAGCACCGTGGCATTGTTGCGCGGCAGATTGTTGCGCAGGTGGTGCTTGATCCGCCCCGCCTCGGCCATGCCCGATGCCGACATGATGATGGCCCCGCCGCGGATCGAGTTGATTGCCTTGCTCTGTTCCACATCCTCGATGATGCGGAAGCGCGGGTCGTTGAAGAGCGCGTCGGCCGACAGCTCCGTGTCTTCGAACATCTCGGCGTGTTGGCGGTAGACGCTCGTCACCCGCGAGGCGAGCGGGGAATCGAGGAACACCGTGCTGGGCGAAATCTCGCCGTCGCGGATCAGCAGGCCGATATCGTGCAGCAATTCCTGGCTGCGCTCCACCGCGAAGGTGGGGATCACGAGGTTGCCGCCGCGCGAGAGCGCCTCGTTGATCTCGGTCTTGAGCTGCTGGCGCCGTTCCACCAGCGTGTAGTCCTGCCGTTCGCGCCCGCCATAGGTGGATTCCGACAGGATGTAGTCGAAGCCCGAGGGCGCGTCGGGCTCCATGTAGAACACCTTCTCGTCGGGCCCGAGATCGCCCGAAAACAGGATGCGCACCGCCCTGTCACCGTCCATGACCTCGACCTCGATCGAGGCCGATCCCAGGATGTGCCCGGCGTTCCAGTAGCGCGCCCGCACGCCCGGTCCCGGCTCGATCCACTCGCCATACTTGACGCTTTTGCGCAGCTCGAGCGCTTCGCTCGCATCTTCCATGGTGTAGAGCGGCTTGAACGGCTCCTCGCCCCGCCGCGTGCGCTTGCGCGTCTCCCGCTCCGCCTCCGATTCCTGGATGCCGGCCGCGTCGGGCAACAGGTACTCGAGCAGGCCATTGGTCGGCTCGGTGGCCCAGATCGGGTTGCGATAGCCCATATGCGTCAACCGCGGCAGCAGCCCGGCATGGTCGATATGGGCGTGCGTCAACAGCAGGTAGTCGATGCGCCGGGGGTCGAACGGAAACGGCTTGTAGTTGAGGTCTCGGACCGTCTTGTTGCCCTGGAACATGCCGCAATCGACGAGAAACTGTCCGCCGGCATGCACCACCCGGTAGCATGATCCCGTAACGGTCCCCGCCGCGCCGTGAAAATGTAACGTGACGGTCATGGCGGGCTCCTCGTGTTTCTCCGAGGCCCGACCTTAGGCAAGAATTGCGTATTGAGGTAGACGGTATCGCAACCTGAATCCTCCACCGCGAAGCGGGAGAGGCGGCCGCCGCGGGCCGTGGAGGGGGCGTCCACAACCCCTCCGCTGCAAATCCCTACTTCGGCGCCCGCTTGGCCAGAATGCGCTGTAGGGTGCGGCGGTGCATGTTCAACCGCCGTGCCGTTTCCGAGACGTTGCGGTCGCAAAGCTCGTAGACGCGCTGGATATGCTCCCAGCGCACCCGGTCGGCCGACATCGGGTTCTCGGGGGGGGCAGGGGGCTTGTCGCCAGTGGCGAGGAGGGCGTTGATTACGTCCTCGGCGTCGGCCGGCTTGCTCAGGTAGTCCACCGCGCCCAGCTTCACCGCCGTCACCGCCGTGGCGATGTTGCCGTAGCCGGTCAGCACCACGGCGCGCGCATCGGCGCGTTTCTGGTGCAGCGCGGCCACCACGTCGAGGCCATTGCCGTCCTCGAGCCGCAAATCCACCACGGCGAAGGCGGGGGCGTGTTCGGCCAGGGCGGCGAGACCGCCCGCAACCGTGTCGGCGCTGCGCACTTCAAAGCCGCGCTTTTCCATCGCCCGTTCGAGGCGGGCGAGGAATGTCTTGTCGTCATCGACCAGGAGCAGGCTGCGGTCGCCAGCCAAAAGTTCATCAACTGTGCTCATTTGCCGCCTCTTTAGGCTCTTTATGCCGCATTGTCATCTCGGACCTCGATCAACTTGCCTCTACGGCGGCACGCGGCCACACCACGCGCACCCGTGCATGCTCGTTGGCGCGCTCGTTTTCGAAGCGGATACGCGCCCCTGTCCGCTCCAGCAGGGTCTTGGCGATGAAGATGCCGAGGCCAAGCCCGCCCGGTTCCGCGCCCGTCGCATTGCGGGCCCGCGTCGTCAGGTACGGCTCGCCCAGCCGGGTGATGAGGTCGGCTGGAAAGCCCGGTCCGTCGTCGGTGATCGTCACCGTCAGCGCCACCTTGTCCCAGCTCGCGTCGATTGTCACCGTGTCGGCGGCGAACTGCGTCGCATTCTCGATCAGGTTGCCCAGCCCGTAGAGCAGGCCGGCATTGCGCTTTATCACCGGCTCCGGCCCCGCCGCCTTGTCGGTGCGGATGATGATCGACTTCTCGCCCTCCTCGAGCGGCTTGATCAGCTCGGCCAGCAGCTCGTGGATCGGCACGGCCGCAAACGGGTCGCCCGGTGTGTCGCGCAGGTTCCTCAGCTTCACGAGAATTTCGCGGCAGCGCTGCGCTTGCCCGATGATGAGCGCGATATCCTCGCGCACCGGGCCTTCCGGCACCTCGTCGCGGATTTCGCGCGCCGCCAGCAGGATGGTGGAAAGCGGCGTGCCGAGCTCGTGGGCCGCCGCCGCCGCAAGTCCATCTAGCGCGTTAAGCTGCTCGTGCCGCGACAGTGCCAGCTCCGTCGCCGCCAATGCGTCCGACAGCTGCCGTGCGTCCTGCGCCACCCGCTGCGTATAGGCGGCGATGAACACCGTGCCGCACACGACCGACACCCAGATGCCGATCACGAACACCCGGTCGAATTCCAGCTCCTCGTCCGGATACCAAGGCAGGTCGAGGTAGAACATGCTGAGCAGCGAGGCGATGCCCACGGCCAGCGCGGCGAGAAAGAACGTCGCGCGCTTGGGCAGCGTCGTCGCCGATACCGAGACCGGCGCCAGCAGCAGCAGCGAGAACGGGTTCTGCAGGCCCCCGGTCAGCGCCAGCAGCGCCCCGAGCTGGCACAGGTCCCAGGCAAGTTGCACGGTGGCCACGGGCGGGCTCGGCCGGTAAGCCTCGCCGAAGCGGAACACCAGCCACAGGTTGAGCAGTATCGAAAGCCCGATCAGCACCAGGCATTCGGCGAGCGGCAGCGGGAAGCCGAGCCCGAACTGCACGAACAGCACGCCGATCGTCTGCCCAGCGATAGCCAGCCAGCGCAGGCCCACAAGCGTTGCGAGGCGCACCGGCCGCCAGCTGCCATTGACCGTCACCGGCCCGGGAATGTCGGCCACCGCCATGAGTACTCCTGACTGTCACGCAGGCGAAAAGATCGAAATGCTCCGCCCTTTGGGAATCCTACCACGGCATTTCAAGGGCAAAAATGCGTGATCTCGAAGCTTGATCGTCGCACTTGAGGGGCCACATCCCAATCGTTCGTGACTGGGAGAATGTCCATGCACTCTGCGATTATCAAACCGCAATGGGGGCCTCTCACCATCGCCCTGATGGTGCTGGGCTTCATCGTCTGGTGGCCGCTCGGCCTCGCCATGCTCGCCTATATCCTGTGGGGCGAGATGTTTGGCGGCTCCGCCGAAAAGGCCCAGGGCTTCGTCAATCGCACCCGCTCCTGGGCGGAGAGCAATTGCGGCCCGGGCAAGTTCCACCGCCATGGTGGCTTCCGCTCGCAGAGCGGTAACGCCGCCTTCGACGAATACCGCGCCGAGCAGCTTCGCCGGCTCGATGAGGAGCGCCGGCGCCTCGATGAGGAGGTGAACGCCTTCCACGAGTACATGCGGAATCTCCGCATGGCCCGTGACCGCGAGGAGTTCGATCGCTTCATGCGCGAAAGGAATGGCAACCGCCCCAACTATGGCGAGGGCCGCGACAATAACGGCCAGAGCTTCTGACGCTCACCGTCCCTTCTCCTCCTGACCACTGGGCGCCCCTACCGGGCGCCCTTTTTTCTTTCGCCTCCGAATCTGCAAGTATCCGCCCATGAACTTCCTCTTCCCGCGCAAGAAGGTGGCCGAGATCCCGCCCAGCACCGAGCTGGTGCTCGATGGCAAGCCTGTCACCATTGCGGTGAAGCTCAGTGCGCGGGCCCGCTCCTACCGCCTCACCGTGCCCCATCATGGCGATCCGGTGCTCACCATCCCGAAAACCGGCAGCTGGCCCGACGCCCTCGGCTTCCTCGAGCGCCACAGGGGCTGGCTCGCAGCCCGCGTGAAGCATGCCGCGCCGCAGACCGCGTTCGCCGACGGCGAAATGCTGCCCCTGCGCGGTGTTCCGCACCGTATCCACGCCACCGGCCGCCTGCGCGGCCGTGTCGAGATTGCCGAGATCGATGGCGAGCTCTCGATCCTCGTCCCCGGCGAAGCGGCCCATATCCCGCGCCGCCTCACCGAGTGGCTCAAGGCCGAGGCCCAGCGCGACCTCACCGAGCGCTCGCATGCCCATGCCCGCACCCTCGGCGTCACCGTGAAGTCGGTATCGATGCGCTCGCAGTCCACCCGCTGGGGCTCATGCTCCTCCACCGGCAGCCTCAACTACAACTGGCGCCTCATCCTCGCGCCGCCGCACGTGCTCGACTATGTCGCCGCGCACGAGGTGGCCCATCTCGTTCACATGAACCACTCGCCGGCCTTCTGGGCGGCCACGAAAAAGGCCCTGCCGGACATGGAGCGCGGCAAGGCCTGGCTGAAGGCCCACGGCAAGGTGCTCATGGGCTACGGACTGGCCTCCGGCTGAGCGGGGCCATTGGACGTTCGTGCTCTGTCAGGAAAGTGCCGCTACCCCCGACCATCGAGTCGGCCATGACAGCCCCGGCCAGTTCTCGCGCGAGTATGCCCGCCTCAAGACCGGCAAACTCACCTCGGCCGGCTGAGGGTGGCACAAGGTGTCGTCATCGGGTCACACCGCTTAACCAGCCCGCTTAAGCCCACATAAACCGGCCACATTTACCTTCGATAGCCTGACGGAGCGCGCTGGCCTTTGCCGGATTCCGTGGCTCCTTGAACGGGGACGTTCGCGGATCACGCCATGCGCAAGAAAAACGCCGGGGCCCTGTTCATGGACTTTCAGATTTCGCCGGAAGATCGAGTCGGTGCGCCGCCGAAAAAGGCGCGTGGCCGTCAGGCTCCGGCGAAGAAGCCCCGCGGTGGCGCCCGCATCGAGCCCGGCTTTTCCGCCTTCGACGACGTCGCTGTCGACGATGGGCGCGACGAGCGTTCCTCCCGCGGCCCCTCGCGTGGGCCGCAGAAGCGTGCGCCCAAGGGCAGGCAGACCCGCGGCCGCCGTCAGAAGAAACCACTGACCTTCGGGCGAATCGTCTGGAAGCTGATCTCGTGGATGTTCATCCTCGGCATCTGGGGCGCCCTCGCCGCCGGTGCCGTGGTGCTCTATTACGGCCTGCAGCTGCCTTCCGCCAACAGTTGGAAGGTGCCCGAGCGCGCCGCCAATATCCGTATCGTCGCCGCTGACGGCCAGCTCATCTCCAACCGCGGCAAGTCGGGCGGCGAGGCCGTGTCCCTGCACGAGCTGCCCTACTACGTGCCGGCCGCCTTCGTCGCCATCGAGGACCGGCGCTTCCGCGAGCATTTCGGCGTCGATCTCATCGGCCTCGCTTCGGTGGCGCTCGAGTCGCTCAAGGCCGGCGAAGTCACGCGCGGCGCCTCCACCATTACCCAGCAGGTGGCCAAGAACCTCTTCCTCACCCCCGACCAGACCCTGGGCCGCAAGGTGCAGGAGGCCCTGCTCGCCATTTGGCTCGAGCAGACCTACACCAAGGACGAGATCCTCGATCTCTACCTCAACCGCATGTATTTCGGTTACGAGCGCTACGGCATCGAGGCCGCCAGCCAGTTCTATTTCGGCAAGTCGGCGCGCAACCTGTCGCTCTCCGAGGCCGCCATTCTGGCCGGCTCCCTGCAGGCGCCCTCGCGCCTCAATCCCAAGGGCAATGCCGAGGCTATCAAGGCCCGCCAGGCGCTGGTACTCAACGCCATGGCCAAGGAAGGCTACATCTCCCCCGAGGAAGCTGCCGCCGCCCGCATCGACCCCGGCCAGACCGTGCGCACCAAGGTGGTGGGCGGTGAGTCCTATGTCGCCGACTGGGTCGAAACGCTGATGACCGCCTATATCGGCGAGGTGAAGGAAGACGTCGTCGTCCACACCACCATCAACTGGGACCTCCAGAAGGAAGCCGAATTCGTCATCAAGGAGGCGGTCGCCGCCCATGGTGCCGAACGGGGTTTCAGCCAGGCGGCCCTCGTGGCGATGGATGTCGATGGCTCCGTGCGGGCCCTTGTCGGCGGCGTCGATTACCAGCAGAGCCAGTATAACCGCGCCGTCACCGCCCGCCGCCAGCCCGGCTCGGCCTTCAAGCCGTTCGTCTATCTCGCCGGCATGGAAAAGGGCTATACGCCCGACACCATCGCCGAGGACGCACCCATCAACATCAATGGCTGGGAGCCGAAGAACTCCGACGGCAAGTATGGCGGCCAGATGACCCTGCGCCAGGCCCTCGCGCTGTCGCGCAACACCATCGCGGCGCTCCTCGCCAATGATGTCGGGCCCGACAAGGTGGTCGACGCGGCCACCCGCATGGGCATTTCCTCGCCGCTCCAGGCGGTCCCGTCCATCGCGCTGGGCACGCAGGAAGTTTCCCTGCTCGAGCTCACCGGCGCCTATGCTCCCTTCGCCAATGGCGGCATCGGCGTCATCCCCAACGTCATCACCCGCATCGAAACAGTGGATGGCAAGGTGCTCTACAACGCCATCCCGGCCGGCCCGGGCCGCGTCATCGATCCAACCGTCGTCGCCCAGATGAACGACATGCTGCATGCCGCGGTCGAAATCGGCACCGGCAAGCGCGCCCAGCTCAACGGTTGGCCCATGGCCGGCAAGACCGGCACCTCGCAGAAGGCCCGCGACGCTCTCTTCGTCGGCTACACCGCTCGCATGGTCGCCGGCGTGTGGCTCGGCAACGACGACGACAAGGGCACAAAGCTCTCGGGCGGCAACGTCCCGGTCGAAATCTGGAGCCAGTTCATGGCCAAGGCGCATGAAGGCATCCCCGTCGCCGAACTCCCCGGCGCCTACAGCAACCCGGCCCTGCAGGACCCCAACCTGCAACCCATGGAGCAACCCGCTCCCGAACGCCGCAAGCCCCGCACCCTCGTCGACCTTCTGGGCGACATTTTCGGCGGCGACTAGCTGGTCATAAGGTTCGCGCGTCCGGCCGCGCAACGAGCCGGTACCACCGACACGTCGGTGGAACTCTTGACCTTACGGCTCAGCGGGCGTGACGTTGACGACCCGAGTGGGTGAACTCCGGCTCACCCTCGCTCGCGTACCCTGATGCACAGATAGGGCTTTCCCGGCAGCTCCACGCCGAACGCGGCGTCGGCCTTGCCGCCGCGCACCACCTGGCCGTGTCGGGTCGGGTGCGGCACCAGGGCGGGGATGCGCTTCGCCGGCGTCACCGTCATGTTCCAGGTGTCGATGATGTCGACCTCGTAGTCGCCATCTTCCTTGGGCAGACCCGTGGTCCACTGGTTGGGCTGGTGCTCGCCGAGATAGATATAGGTCACCGTGCCGTCGCGCGCGCCTGAAATCCGGCTCCACGGCCATTGCGTGTTGCCGCCCAGCGGCGTCAGCCCGTTTTGCACGTCCTCCTCGATGATGTCGCGCAGAAAGCCGATGCGCTTCCACGCCTCGCCATGCAGCTTGCCACCCTTGGCCCACCAGATCAGGTCGTCGGGATCGGCATAGGTCTCGCCGTGGCCGGCATAGCCGCCGCGCATCACGGTGATCCAGAATCGGTGCGTCAGTTCCTGCGCGGTCAGGTTGCCCCAGCTCGGCCAGATATTGCCCTCGTATTCGGGCTCATCGTTCACCACCGGCTTGCCGTACTGCTCGCGCCACTCGGGCGTGCGCTTCACGTCCCAGTTCTGGATGCACACATGGCTGACCCACGCCTTGCGATGGTCGAAATTCATCGTCTGGTCGCCATTGTGGATCGACTTGAGGTGCCCGTAGGGGTCGTTCTCCTCCAGAATGTGGAAGTAGCGGTCCCACTGGGCGATGGGCTTGGTGTTGAGCAGGAAGTCGTACTCGTTGGCGAGCGCCCACCACACGTTGGAATAGGCCGAGAGGCGCGCCGCCAGATAGGCGACATAGCGGTAATCCTGCTCGGCGCTCATGTCGCAATAGCCCCAGCGGTCATAGGGGTGGAAGATGATGACATCCGCCTCGATCCCCATGTCCCTGAGCTTTCCCACCTGCTGCTCGAAGTGCTGGAAAGCCTTCGGGTTCGGCCGGTCGAAGTCGCGCCTGCCGTCGGGCCCGACCTCGAATACGTCCATCAGCGGCTCGTTGGTGTTGAACGGGTAGTCCTTTGGGAACACGCCCATGCGGACCTTGTTGAACCGCGTCTTCGCCAGTGTCGCCAGCGTTTCGGCCTGCATGGCGAGCGGCTGGTGCGTCCACGCATAGCAGGTGGTACCGAACGGGAAGTAGGGCGTGCCGTCATAGCGGCCGGATCATCTTCGCCGACCATTTCTGCTCTGTGTTCAAGGCCATGGCACCTCTCCCCGTTACCACGAGGCTAGCCTCTGCCGCCCGATTGCCCAAGCCGTTTGAGGGGCGCGCGCCATGCTACGTTGGGCTATCGCAACGGCTCGCAGGTGCTAAACAGGGGTGGTCAACCACAAGTCTCACAAATGCCGGAAGAAAAGCCCAGCGACGTCATCCTCGCCACCACCGCCGACGCCATCCGTCTCGCCAGGACCCTGGTTCGAACCGCGCGTCATGGTGCCATCGCCACGCTCGATCCCGAGACAGGCTGGCCTACCGCGACGCGCGTCGGCGTTTCCACCGATTTCGACGGTGCGCCCATCGTCCTCATCTCCCGCCTCGCCGCGCATACCAAAGCCCTGCTCAAGGATGCGCGCTGCTCGCTGCTCGTCGGCGCCCTCGGCAGGGGCGATCCGCTCGCCCACCCGCGCGTCAGCATCGCCTGCGAGGCGCGCGAGATAGCGCCCGATACCGACGAGGCAAGGCGCATTGCCGGCCGCTATCTCAGCCACCAGCCCAAGGCCCAACTCTATGTGGGGTTGGGCGATTTCCGCTTCTTCCGGCTCGAGCCGAAATCGGCCGCGCTGAACGGCGGCTTCGGCAAGGCCTTCGCGCTCACCGCCGCCGAACTCCTCAATGCCAACCCCGCCAATCCCGAGCTCGCCGCAGCCGAACCGGACGCCCTCGCCCACATGAACGGTGACCATGCCGAGGCCGTCAGCCTCTACGCGCAGCACTTCGCCAAGGCCCCGCCCGGCCGCTGGCGCCTCGTCGGCATTGATGCCGAGGGCATCGACCTTGCCGATGGCGATGATGTACGCCGCGTGTGGTTCGAAGCCGAACTGACCTCCGCCAGGGACATGCACGCAACCCTGGTGCGCATGGCCGGCGCGGCTCGCGAGGCCCTCGCCTGATGCCGGGGAGGTTCAGCCCCGGAGCAGCCGTCGCAGGCCTGATTTGAAGGCGGACCAGGGAGGCAGCACGAAGTCGTGCTGCCGGCGCATCAGTTCGTCATAGCCCCAAGCGATCGCCCGCCACTGTGCCAGTCCGTCGGGTTCGAAGCCGAGCCCATGATCCATGAATCCGAAGCTCTGGTTGTTGGTGCCGCCGAAGCCGATATGCTGCACCCGGCTGCGCACCGTAGCGGCAATGGGCACGCCATGGCTCTCCAGGGCCGCGCAATAGGCGAAGTCGATGGATGGGGTACCCGGGGCGACCCACTCCGTAACCCGCTCGACTAGCGTGCGCGACCAGAACGTGCCGGCATTGCCCACCGTGCGCTTCCTTACCAGCTCGCCTTCTCTCGCCCCGCCCGCATGCAAGGCCGAGTTGTAGAGGCTGATGAGCCCGCCAAACCCTTCGCTGAGACGCAGCCCGTCCAGTACGGCCCCGGTATTGGCCACCATGTCGCTGTCGAGGAAGAAGAGGTGCCGGTGCGGGCTGGCGAGGAACCGCGCCCACACTTCCCGCACCATGCCCTCGGCGCCGGCCCGCTCCTCCCGCCGCTCGAACCGGCAGCGGAGTCCTGTTTCTGCGATCAGCTGACGCACATCCAGCGAGGGGCTCGCATCGTCGATCACCACGATCTCGCTGCCTTCGGGCAGGGCGAGTTCGGCGGCCGCCGC